>Ga0193951_1001535_pt1 | contig 10239 bp, 12 predicted proteins | sample BB_2_MG_FD_140370 | JGI IMG/M metagenome (GOLD analysis project Ga0193951, IMG submission 140370) | Microbial mat bacterial communities from the Broadkill River, Lewes, Delaware, United States - BB_2_MG | ecosystem: Environmental > Aquatic > Freshwater > River > Microbial mats | place: USA... | reverse complement strand
TAAAATAAAACCACCTATTTTACTATAAAGCTTTGACAGGTAATGATTTAATTATTATTGTTTTGTTATTATTTTATTTCATAATCCGTTACTATCGTGAATTATGGATAATATACTGTTATACCTATTTAAATGGAAGTTTGGTGAACTGAATGACTAAAAAATCAATTGTTACGTGGGTCGGTGTTGTCAGTGGCTTGATAACCATACTATTAGTTTTTGAAAACCCTTTACAAAACAAAGCAAAATTAATTGGTTATGTAGAAGAGCAAGAAGTAGTTCTCTATGTAAAAGAAAAAGAAATTTATCAAATTAAAAATAATAAAGATAAACTTAAAACTAAAGTCGTAGTTAAATTAACTTTGAAAAATGAAGGAGAGCTTCCTGCTAATAAAATTCATGTGAAATTTAGGGATGGTTATGATCGTGCTGTGATTAAGACAGGGAAAAAATTAGAAGAAGTGAATAAAGACTCCCCAATTTACATAGCAACCCTAGAGCCTGATAATGTAATAGAAATTTTTTATTTCAACAGTTATTTTTCTATCTACGCTCAAAGGTTAGAAAAACATTTTTCAATTTCATCTCCTGACAGTGGTAAAGCTGATGTACGTACTGATATAAAAGGAGAGGGAATTATTTGGTATATCGAAGAATATTTTATTTTTATAATAATGTTTTTCGTCGGTTTACCAGTACTATTGCTTTTTATTTTGGCTGATTGGTATGAAAAAAATAAGTTTGCAGAAAAATCAGATAAAAACAGCTTTGAAAGCAACTTAGAAAAATTGTCACATGCGTGGGAAATTGGTGTACTGTCTGAAGAAGAATACCAAGCTAAAGGTAAAGAGCTACTTGATATTTCTATTAAGGCTGGTTCATAGGTATAACAAGAACCTGAAATCCGACAGCTTTTACTGTCGCATTTTTTGCAATAAACAAAAGGCGCAAAACCTGCACCAGCAATCTGCGGTTTAGGTTGGCGTTAGGTTTTAAATGGACTCATATTCCCAACTCACAGAAGAAGCAATTGAACATATCAAATTTCTCAAGTTTGATAAAAAGCATGCGTGGCATCATTTATTGGTTACTCTTTATAGTTCAATTGTTGAATATTCAGATTCCCTTAATTTATTAGCCATAGAAAAGAAACCTATTTCAATTCCTGTTATAACTCGTAGTTTATTAGAGGCTTATGTGGATTTTAAGAATTTAGCTGATGACAAATCATATGGTTATTCTCTTGAAATTGGCTTTATAAAAGAATGGCTCCGTATTACAACAGAAGCAGGTAAGAAGAATAATCAATTCTTAAATTTAATTGCTGAATCCAAAATCTATGATGTTCAAGTTAAAGAATGGGAAGATGAAATAGCCTCTTTACGTGAGAAAGGCTATAAAAAATTCACATATTTTCAGAAATTCGAAAAGGCTGAAATGGTTGAAGAATACCATTCTATTTATAATTTCTTGTGCGCTCATGCTCACAACAACAAACGAGCGTTAAATGACAGGCATATTGAATTAAGTGCAGATCAAAAAGATTTCAGCTTAGTCTTGTTTATGCAATCAAGTGATACAGAATTATATTTGCAAATTGGTGAACAATGCTTAAAAACAGCGAGCCAAGTAATTCATCAAATTATGAAAACAGGTTATGAGCACGTGTTCGTAAAAACCTAACAAGCGCATTAAGCACGGGACTGCTAACAGTTTGCTCGGTTCCGCTTCGCTGCACATTTTAGCAAACTATTATCAGCCCCTTATGCGGGCGTTATTATGTATCATTTAGGATGTTATGAGTACTAATCAAAAATGGAAAGATAAATTACTATCCTCTAGTTTCCCACTTGAATACGAAGCCATGAAAGTTCTAGCTAAGAATGGTTTTAGTATTTCTTCTGAGTTCTCTTATTCTAGATTGGATGGAGATATTAAAAAGGATTTTTCTGTAGATATCGACGCATTATCTTTTACACCTTTCGGTAACGAAAGCGATTTAACAGGCTCTGCTCATTTGCTTGTAGAATGTAAATATAGAAAGCCAGGCACTAATTGGTTATTTCTACCAGACCCAAATGAACCTGGATTTTCTCCTTTTATTTTAGGGCAAACGATTAGAGCTGTAGATAACTTCTCAAAAGATATTTTATCACCTAATTGTGTTGTCTCATTTGATGATAATGAAAACCTACCTTTTTGTTTTAAAGGGGTGGAAATTGATACTGTAAACTCTTCAGCGCATGATGCGCAAATTAGACATGGCTTAAGCCAGTTACAATATGCATTACCTGCATTATTTGAACATGGGATAATGTTCGGTGGCGAACAGCCATTCTTTATTTGTCCTATATTGCTAACTAATGCACCACTTTACGTGGCAAATGATGACTTCTCTATGCAAACAGTTTTAAGCACAAATAAAGTCGATGATATTGCTAAAAAAGTACCTTATCTAGTTACTTATCACGATATAAGCCCCGATTTCACTCACCACTGTATAAATGAGTTTAATACAAATCTTCATTATGATTTAGAAGAGTTTGAAGATATTGGTAAATTCAGAAAGTCAAAAGGTGAATATGAACATTGTTTGCCTATTCATTTGATTGATTCATTAATTTCAGGAAATAAAAGTACTTTGAAAGGTTATTTCACTCAATATATAGTTTGTAATTGGGAGCATTTTCCTGAGTTAATTCAAGATATTAAAGACGCTATATCTGAAGCTATGATTGAGATGGATAATGATACTTAATAATTTAAAGTGGGTGGCAATGTTGTTACTGGTTAATTCTTAATGTTTAAAAAATTAAAATAGGACACCCATCTTTTATTGTTGTCGTAATATACTCACTTTCTACATAGGTAAACTTCTAATTTATTGATATTTAGTATTTAATTTTTTAAGCACTGCGTCATACTCAGCACAAAATAGCTGAGTATGACGCAGTGCTTAGTTTTTACAAACTTAATGTTTAAAATAAAACCATCTATTTTATTATAAAGCTTTGACAGGTAATGATTTAATTATTATTGTTTTGTTATTATTATATTTCATAATCCGTTACTATCGTGAATTATGGATAATATATTGTTAGCTGCTAAGAGGGAAGTTTGAAGTTGGAAAATAAATTGACGATTACACAAGCTCATATCATCTGGATAGCATCTATCATAAATATCGGTATTGGCACCATTATTCCGGGCTTTGATGTTCTTTCAAAAAGTATTAGCCACGTGGCACTTGAAGCGCCGATATTCGCTTTTACCCACAGAACAATGGATATAGTGATTGGCCTTTCAATGTCATTGTTTGCAGTCGGTCTTTTCAAAATAAGCCCATACAAATTATCCGTAGCCTCACTCACCACTTTGCTCCTCGGTTGTAGCATGATCAGTGCAGGGATATGGACTTTGGAGTCACCGCTTCATTTACTGTATAACTTATCAATCTTTATGATTCTTATACCTATTTGTACGGCACTAGAGTTTAAGAACATTGTCAAATCGTCAAAATTTGAAGCATTTTGTGTTCTGTTATCTTTATTTCATGTCTTAATGTTTTGGTTAATATATGCGGGGTTTATTCCTCAATCTTATAATGGGCTAATACAAAGAATTTGGGCAGTTCCAACAATGGGCTGGTTCGGTTACGCAGCATGGCAGCTAACAAAACGCTAAACACTTTCCCTTCGGTCACTGGGACAAAAACGCAGCGGTGCTTCGCAATGTTACCGCTGGACTTTTACCCGTTAGCTTATCGTTATGAGTTTAGTCAATTTATCACTCGGAGTTTAATAAATGGAATTAACTATTGGTACTGATTCAACATGGTCATTAAGAGTTTGGATATGTAGTCAATTAGCACAATTAGATGTCGCAATTAACGTAATTGACTTAACCAAGCCAGATTATAAATCAGAGATTTTAGAGCATTCAGCAACCAGTAAAATAGGACACCCATCTTTTATTGTTGTCGTAATACACTCACTTTCTACATAAGCAAATAACAAGGCCACCCATCTTAATTTATACTCTAAATAAAATATCAATTTAAAACCAACATACTATTTTGAGTTTACAACTTGTCTAAGTTTAATTTAAAGTGGGTGGCAATGTTGTTACTGCTAAAATACACACATCGACCGCATTATAAATCAAATTAAAGTATATAAAACACAATCCCAAAGATGGTTTTACTTGGAGTTTTGTAAATAATACTAATAAAACAAACCTTACATTATAGATATAAAACTATGGCGAATAGTATTTTTATAATTATCATTATGTTAGCATTTATGTGATATAAAAAAGGAAGATGATATATGGAAAATTTTGATATAGATAAACTAATTATCAATAAGTTTATTAAGAAAATGAAGACCACAAGTTATGCTAGATATGACGCACATAAAAGATGTGAACGCTTAAATAACTCTTCACTATTCGCTCTAACTTCAGCCTCTTTGTTGTTGATTTTTCTTGGGATTTTAAATTTATACTCATCCCCTCAGTGTCCCTTCACAACAAAAGGGTATATTGATATTTTCTCTATCTTTACTTCTGTTCTAGTTCTAGTTCTTTCTCTTATAGTTTCATTTGCGTCTTACAGTCTAAAATCAGAGAGATATTTCAGGTCAGGAAATGACATGTCTGAAATGTGCGAGCGGCTAGAAATTACTGACACTAAGGATGTTGACACTATCAGAAGAATAATAAATAAATACAATCAATTAAAAAAACATTCAGACAATCACCAATCACATAATTACAAAAAAGGACGCTTAGAAAGAAAAGTCGAAAATAATGATACTCTTGATGAAAATGACACGTTGGGTTTTTCTGATTATGTTAGCTATTGGGCACCTATAGCTGCATTTTATCTGTTGTCACTACTATCTATTTTCACTTTTACTTATGTTATTTGGAATTTTATCAAATATGCTTAATCAAACTTTTACTCCTAATGAGCTTAAAAGATTGATATCAGATAGAGATATCGAGAAGTTTAAGTTTGGCTCTAGTGAAACTGACATTATGAACGCAATAACTACCGTTTCATATAGAGTTTCACAGTCGTCATTTTCTTTTTCAAAAATTATTAAGACAAAATATAAAAATAAAGATGTTTATTCCACAACAGATGAAAGCGAGTTTATAGCACTAAAAAAACTAAACTTTGTAATAAAAAGGCTTTATAAGCTATCTTACTCAAATCGAAATGAAATTCTTAATCAAGTGATTTCTATATTAAGTGATGGTTCGGATTATTCAGTGATAAGAGCTGACATAAAAGATTTTTTTGAAACGATTCCTAGGAAAAACATCTTTAAAAAACTTAAATCGGACTCTCTGTTAGGTAGTCTGATGATTAATAAGTTAAATCAGTTTGATAAATCGTTGAGTGATCTGGCATGTTCTCATTTACCTCGAGGTATTTCATTAAGTTCGACTTTATCCGAATTATATTTGAGGGATTTTGACCAAATAATAAAAAACCACAAAAATGTATATTTTTACGCTAGGTATGTTGATGATATTATAATTATTTGTTTAGATGAACTGATTGATATAGAAAGTATATTGCGCAAATCCTTAGATGATTTAAGTTTAAAGTTAAATAGTAAATTTAAGTCTATTGAAAGTACAAAAGCCAATGGCAACTTTGAGTATTTAGGTGTTAATTTTAATTTTAGTAACAAAGCACCACGTTATAACCTAACAAAAAACAAGGTAAATAAGCTTAAGACCAGAGTAATTAAATCATTATTAGATTATAAGAATAATAAAAATGATTTATTACTTATCGATCGAATTAAATTTTTAACAAGTAATTATAAGCTGTATACAAAAACCCAATCAAACAATTTAAAAGCAGGAATTTACTACTCTAATCCTCATATAAATGAGTATAAGGAGCTTAACGAACTCAATGAGTTCTTGAGAAAGTCTTTTACAGCTAAGAAAGGTTCATTAGCTAAAATAGTAAAAATTATCCCTAAGGGTGTTGTAACTCAATGTTTGAAGAGGTGTTTCTTTAAAGGTTATATAAGCAAAGAAATGATTCAGTTTAATGCTAGTAGTTTTAGCTCTATAGTGGAGTGTTGGAAAAATGAGTAATGAAATTACTATTAATAAACATGACTATGAACGAGTTGTTTTAACAGAAGTTCAACCTTATGAATTACCATTTATATTAACAAACGAAGGGTTTTATGGTTATTTAAAATCGAACAAAGGTCGAGAGTTTTTAGCTTCTTTATTTAGTGGCTTCAAAGAAACTTTACCTTTTGATTTTAAAATAACTAAAACTAATGATAGTATTCGTAAATTAAGTCTAATTCATCCGTATGGTCAATCTAAGTTTGCCGATTTTTATAGAGAATATAATGAACTCATCAAATCTAAGTGCGACAACAGTAAGTATTCTCTCAGATACCCAGTAAATACCGCTCTTTATTACTACGAAAGTGAAGAAAAAGTAATCGACAGTAAGCTCAAAGATGAAGGGGTTGATATTCATGAAGGCAATCCATTTGCTATACCACCTTATGCAAGCTCATTTTATACCTATAAGAACTTCAATTTTTTATATAAGTTTTATGATTCTTATACATTCCATAGAATAGAAAGAAGATTTAGTAAGCTTCATAAGTTTGATATATCAAAGTGTTTTGAAAATCTGTCTCCTGACATGCTTCCATCGACACTACGTGGTGAAGAATTCGTAAAAGATTTAAAAGATTCTAAGAATTCATTTGAAAGTGTTTTTTCTGAACTCATTGCATACGTTAATTTTGGAAGATCCCATGGCATAGTTATAGGTCCAGAATTTTCAAGAATATATGCGGAGATGCTTCTTCAAAGAACAGACAAAATAATTGAGTTATCTCTATCTGAAAAGGGGCTAATACTTGGAAAAGATTACATAATTAGAAGGTATGTCGATGATTATTTTTTATTTTACAACGAAAGTACAAAGTTAGATCTTATTAAAAAACAAGTAACTGATACGCTCTCAGATTCAAAATTATTCTTAAATGAATCTAAAGATGAGTATTTTGAACGTCCATTTATTTCAGGCGTTACAAACGCAAAATTGTCGATAAGTGAGTACTTTAATTCCTGGTTTGGGAATATTGAAGTTAGTCGTGATTTTCAAGATATTAGGATTAAAGGGAATTATTTCAATTATTCAAAATTATCTAATAGCTACGTAACAAAATTAAAATCGATAGTTAAAAGGCATAACATTCAATGTGAGAGTATTAGCGGATATTTCTTTACCATCCTTAAGAAAAAGGTTACAGAAATTAATGAGTGCTTTAAACAAACAACTATTGAATCCTCAAGCTTAAGTTCTATTGCAAGGTTCCTTTTGATGGTAATAGATGTGATGTTTTTTGTTTATTCTATGGATACAAGAGTAAGAGCAACGTATTTAGTTAGCGAAATAATAATACAGATTTCTGAGATTAGTAAGGAATTGGACTATGAAGATGAATTAATGATTTCTGATAAGATACTTCAGGAGGCTAAATTCTCAATTAAGAATTCAAAACTGGGAACTGATGGTGTTGAATCACTCAATCTTGCATTATCACTTCAAACGTTAAACACTGAAAATAGTTTATCAGTCGAAGATGTGAAGAAATTAATAGGTTTCAAAGATACAAACAATAGATTGAATTATTTTCAGTTAATTGTAGGACTTTATTTTATTAAAAAAAATAATGCTTTTTATCCATTGAAAATGAAGTTGTGTCAACAAGCATTTGAGAAGATAAGTTATTCGAAAGAGCCATTAAAAGACTCAGAACTAACTCATATTATTTTTGATTTGTTTAGTTGTCCATATTTGAGTTCTAATTTTAAAGAAGAGTTTTTAGATAAATTATATACAATTAATGCGATACCGGAGCATATCTCTAAAGAAAACTTTTATAAAGAAATTACCAGCCAAGCATGGTTTGTTGATTGGAATAATATCTCTATTAAAAGATTATTGAAAAAGAAACAGTTGCGTTCTCCGTATTAGAAAGTAATATATATAAGCCCGAGGAATATACGGTTTATACCGAGCGAAAGCACACACACTACTCTTACTCGGGCGCCTCTTTTCATATACACCTGTTTATATATATCACATTTTTCAATAATTATATTTCTTTATAATGATGTAATTAGCGATTACCAATTATTTCATTAAACTGGGCTACATATTTGCTACACTATGATTTTAATTTTTAACTACATCGTTCAAGTCGTTGTTTTTATTGTTTTTATTTTTAATGTCAAACCCATTGTTTGGGGGTTATGTGCCGTAATGGTATCGGAGCTGTGCGATTAGAATAGTGTCATCTTGATGTTTATAGACAATCCTATGTTCATCGTTTATACGTCGTGATCAATATCCAGATTTTAAAGGCTCTGGTTCACCAATACCTTCTTGAGGAGTTCGTTGAATATCTTTAATGAGTAAATTAATACGTTTAAGTATTTTTTTATCGGTAGTTTGCCAGTAAAGGTATTGTTCCCAAGCTTTTGTTGAAAATGTTAACTTCATTCAAGAAGTTCTCTTTCAGTGCCTTTGCCTGCTTCAAGCTCGGCAATTGATTCTAAAAGGTTCCTAGCATTTGCAGGGGATCTTAGTAAATATGTAGTTTCCTGCATGGCGTTGTAATCTTCTAACGACATCATAACAACAGGAGCTTCACTTTTACGTGTAATAATAATTGGTGCGTGGTCATTGCAGACATTCGCCATTGTATTTGCTAAATTTGCTCTAGCGGCAGTGTAACTTATAGCATCCATGTGTTTCTCCAAAGTGTTCATGTACATTAATTGGTACAATATAGCGCGTTGGCACATAACAAGTCACTCAAAAGTCCGCGCCAACAAGGTTAAATGATGTTGATGTTATTTACTTTGATTCAACAGAATCAAACCCTGACGCATTTAAAGAATATGAATTAAGGCTTAAGGTGATGTTGCCAAAGTTAAATTGGCAAGTCCGTAATCAAGCAAAAATGCATAGTAGAAATGGTGATCTACCATATCAAAGCATCATAGATGCGATGAGCTATTGGCCTGAAAAAGAAACGGCCGTGGCTATTCGTAAAACCGATATTGATGATTATGACTGTATTTCTGCTTTCGGTTTTGAGTCATTGTTTGATTTACAGATCACATACAATCCAAAAAGGAATCGAGATATATTCGAGCATCGCGTAAAATCAAAAAAATGGCTGACTCAGTGGCCAATGTTACAAGTTGCATCATAATCAACTAAACAACTAAACAACTAAACAACTAAACAATTATTTATTAAGGACAATAATGAAGTATTACATTGCTATTTTTTTCACAACAATATTATTTACTTCGGTTAGCGTAAATGCAGTTTCTGCGAAAAAAGTACTCATTATTGTATCAAACATGACTGATATGGGAGATGCTGAAAAGCATGATGCGCGAAATAACTTATGGGAGGTAGCGCCACCTTACCATGTTTTTGTAAGTCATGGCTTTGAGGTCGACTTTGTTTCACCTGATGGAGGAAAAGTTGAATTTATGATGGACCCTCTAGGTATCAGTAGTTACACCATTAAATATGAAGGCTTTATGGACAAAGCAAGCAATACTTTTAGCGCCAAGCAAATTGAAGCAAGTCATTATTGGGGTGTTTATATTGGTGGTGGTTACGGCCCTTTATTTGATGTTGTTAATAATAAAGAATTACAGTCAATCATTGCAAAAATATATGAATCGGGGGGCATTGTTGGTGGCGGTGGACATGGCGCTGGTGCTTTTGCTAATGTTGTTTTATCTACGGGGGAGTTTCTTGTCAAGGGTAAGAAAGTTGCTGGTTTTCCAAACTCAACAGAAAGATCTAAATCATGGGCAAAACAAGGATCTCTATTACCATTTCTTGTTGAAAGTCAGTTAAATAAAAATGGTGCAATTGCACAAAACAAACATACTTTAAAAGACAAACACGAAGTTGTTATCGATCAGCGAATTGTTTCAACAATGTTTTTACCTTCGGCAGCTATTGTTGCAAAAGAAATGATAATATTAAACAAGTAGCAATGGCACTTAACAATATTTTTTCAGGTTGGAGTATCCAAATGGCTCAAGGCAACAATAAGAAATTACTAACCAAAAGGGTTCGTAAAGGTGATAAGGGCTATCCCATAGCAACGATAGCTTTTTATGGACCAAACAATAATCTTG
>Ga0193951_1001533_pt1 | contig 10250 bp, 9 predicted proteins | sample BB_2_MG_FD_140370 | JGI IMG/M metagenome (GOLD analysis project Ga0193951, IMG submission 140370) | Microbial mat bacterial communities from the Broadkill River, Lewes, Delaware, United States - BB_2_MG | ecosystem: Environmental > Aquatic > Freshwater > River > Microbial mats | place: USA... | reverse complement strand
TTCCGATTTACCTGTAATGGAGAAAGCCGCAAAAGTTCTTAACGAGTTACAGATTCCGTTCGAAATGAATGCTTTATCGGCACATAGAACTCCTGAAGCAGTTGAGAAATTTGCTAAAGAAGCCAAAGGTCGTGGTGTAAAAGTAATAATTGCTGCTGCTGGTATGGCTGCTCATTTGCCAGGTGTTATTGCATCTATGACATCGATACCTGTTATTGGTGTTCCAATTAATGCTTCGTTAGACGGAATGGACGCTCTTTTGGCAATTGTTCAGATGCCTCCGGGAATTCCTGTTGCTACTGTTGGTATTAATGCTGCACAAAATGCTGGTATTCTTGCCGGACAAATGATTGCCACTGGAGATGAAGCTTTAAGTAAGAAAATGGAAGATTTTAAAGAAAACTTAAAGGAAAAAATGGTTGAGGCTAATAAGCAGTTGGCCGAAGTTAAATATGATTTTAAAGTAAATTAATATATAAGGGTTGGATTTGTTTCCGACCCTTTTTTTTATTTTAGATCATTGAATTATAAAACTCTTCTTAATAACTTATTGCAAATTAGTTTTTATGAGGAGTTTTTTTTTGTTCTTATTTTTATGCGCACCATCGGTTTTATTTGGACAGTTTTATTCTGGTGCCGAGACTTCTGGCAGAGCAGGAGCGTTTGTTTTTCAAAATGGAGTTTGGTCTACTTCGGGTAATCAGGCAGGGTTAGCATTAGTTAATAAAGTAGAGAGTGGTCTGTTTTATACTAACAAGTATAGAAATCTTGAAGTTTACGGCGTTTCGATGGCCGCAACAATTCCTGCCTTTTCAGGTACTTTTGGAATTGAAGTTCAGCAATTAATATTTAACACATTTGTCGATAGAAGTTATACATTGGCTTATGGCATGCAATTATCTAATAAAATAGTTGCTGGTGTTGGTTTAGCCTATCGCCATATCTCTTTGGGAAGTTATTATGGTAGCGGAGGAAATGTTTTTGTTGAAGGAGGTGTTACTTGGTTGACTTCTCAGAAGTTTGCCTTGGCTATGCACATCTCAAATCCTTTTGTTAGTTATATTGAATATTCTTCAAAAGAGATAATACCTGTTGTTTGTTCGGTAGGTTGTAAATATCATCCTTTACTTAACTGGAGTGTTTTGTTTCAGTTAGATAAGGTTGTTTCAGGTGGCTTTTCGGGTCATATTTGCTTCGAGAATAACATTTATAGCGATCTTATTTTACGAGGTGGATATCAAACAAATCCCAGTCTGTATGTTTTTGGAATTGGAATTGATAAGAAACGCTGGCAAGGAGATAGTTCGTTTATAATTAACCCAATTTTGGGTTGTTACCCTGAATTATCGGTTGTTTATAAATGGAGTTAATGAATATAATTTGTTTACATAACTCTGTTTTTATCAGGCGTCTTTTTTGTTTTTATCTGTTGTCTTTGTTTGCTGTTTGTAATGTTTATTGTCAAACAGATAGTTTTTCAAATAAAAGCATAATTGAGATAGCTCGTGCAATATCTTCGGAGGAAGATGATGCCGATATTGAAGAGTTGTATAACCAACTGATTGACCTTTGGAATAACCCAATAAATATTAACACAGCAAATGCCGAAGAGCTTTCGAAAATACCTTTCTTAAACGAATTCCAGATTTTCTCGATAATTGAACAACGAAAAAAATCAGGCAATTATCTTTCTCTTTTTGAGCTTAGTTATTTGGGAGGTTTCGACAAGCAGACATGCCAGTGGTTAAGTAATTTTTTAATGGTTGGAAAAGGAGTGGAGTTTGTCTCTAGAAAATTTAAAAGTAGTGTTTTAACTCTTGTTGAGAGTAATTTTGAGAATGACCAACTGTCGGGATTGCCTTTTAAATTAAGGGTTAAGAATAAATCGTCGGTAGGTAAATTGTCGTTTGGCTTTACTGCCGAAAACGATAAAAATGAGAGGTTTTTTAATAATCCAAATAGTCTTGGATTCGATTTCTATTCGGGATATCTGCAGTTCGAAAATAAAAATTCTGTTTTTCGGAAAATTATTATTGGCGACTATCATGTTGCTATTGGGCAAGGTTGTAGTTTATGGACTCCCTATTCGTTTGGTAAAGGGAATTCGGCAATAAATATTTCTAAAAAGGGTGATGGAGTTAAAAAATATAGCTCGTCAGACGAAAACAGATTTTTTAGAGGTGTTGCCGTTTCTTTAAAGAGTGGAATTCTGAATACAAATATTTTTGTCTCGTACCGATTGTTAGATGCTTCGCTTAATGAAAGTATGATTGAGCCTACAGTAAAATCGTTTTTGGTAGATGGAAATCATATTACTCAGTCGCAAATTGATAATAAAGATAGAGTAGGGGAGATTCTATACGGCGTGAATAGTTATTTATCGGTTTCGAAATTTAAGGTTGGTGTTTCGGGATATAAATTGCATTATAATAATGTGCTAGTGCCCGATAAGGAAGGTGTTTTATATAGCGACAATTTTGGCTTTAGTAGTTATTTTAATTTATGGTTTAAAAAATTCACACTCTCTGGCGAGGTTGCTTTTGATAGAAAAATGCACTTATCAACAATTGTTAATAGCAACTATAAGCTTTTTGATGGGTTAATTTTAGCCTCTTTTTATCGTTATTACTCTTCTTATTATTGGGCGCAATATTCAAACGCTATTTCCGAAAACTCCGAAAATGTAAACGAGAAAGGTTTCTATTTTGGGGCTAAATATTCGCCTTTGCCAAATTGGGATATCAATGTGTACAGTGATTTTTTTAATTTCAGAAGACCACAATTTCAGACAAATCAGCCTTCTTCGGGAAATGAATTATTGCTTTATGTTGAAGGTAAAAAAGTTTTTGGAGGTCAGCTTTTATTAAAATACAAGCAAGAGCAGAAAGAGAATGTTAATAATATCGATACTTTGAGTATTAACAATCAGGTTACCATTATAAAAAGGCAGGTTGTGGCTCGATATTCGGTGCGTTTGTCCGAAAAGTTTAAATATCAAACAAGTTTTAGCTTATCTTTTTACAGTCAGCAAAACAACTCTTGCACAAATGGAGTGCTTTTTTATAACGAGTTGTTTTATAATAATAGTTTGTTTGCCTTGTCGTCTCGATTAACTCTTTTCGATATTTCGGATTGGGAAAATCGTCTTTACACCTACGAATATGCCCCTTTGTACGTTTTTTCGTCGGCATTAAATTATGGTGAGGGGGCAAAAATATATTTTAATTTTAGCACTACTCTATATAAGAATATCGATATTTGGGCAAAGTATAGCCATATAGCAACATTTAAAAATGGTGTTGGCAGCAGTATAGAGCATAGGAATATTGTTATTTTACAATTGAGATATAAGTTTTAGATGGAAGTAAAGCAGTTTGTTGAAACAATTTTTATTAAAGAAATAGGGCGGTTACAGAAGGAAGAGTTTTTCCTTTTTTCGTTTATCCTTATTGGACAAGGTATAGAGTCGCTTGGTGCAATTATAGATACTAAGCCTTTAAAGGCAAAAGCCCAATCGCGCAAGCGTTTCGACGATGCTATATACAAGTTGTTTCCACGCGAATATCAAAAATTAAATCTTAAGGGAATGCTTTACGATCAGCTTCGTTCGGCTCTTACTCATCTGTTTATTCCTGGCGGGTTTTTAACACTTGCCACAAAAGCCGATAAGGATCTTGGCGACAAACATCTGCAAATAGTGAATGGGGCTACTGTTATTGTTGCCGAAAATTTATATTCAGACTTTGTTTATGCTTGTAATAGATTGTTTGACGGAATTGAAAAAGGTAAGGTAAAGCGAACAAAGTTAAATGTAGATTTGCCCGAAGGCCAGTTGTTTGCTAAGTTATTTTAAATAGTTTATTCTAAATAATGGCCGAGCCTATTCCAAAACTGCGTTTTTAAGGTTTGTACAACTTAGCATAGCTCCAAAACTGCGTTTTGAAGAAAATTTAGTCTGGCATACCTCTAAAACTGCGTTTTTAAGGTTTGCACAACTTAGCATAGCTCCAAAACTGCGTTTTGAAGAAAATTTAGTCTGGCATACCTCTAAAACTGCGTATTTAAGGTTTGTACAACTTAGCATAGCTCCAAAACTGCGTTTTTAAGGTTTGCACAACTTAGCATAGCTCCAAAACTGCGTTTTGAAGAAAATTTAGTCTGGTATAGTTCCGTAAAAAATGTTTTAACTGTAATTCTCTACGAAAAACAATAAAACGTAACAAGAGAGTACAATAAATATATTGTTGAGCTATTTTTTACTAGCTCGATTAATAATATTTATCCTCGTCAACTTCTTTAATTTTTAAGTCTTTTATACGTAACTGAATAGTTACAAAACCGCGGAAGTTATTTTCGTTAATATTATAACAAGCATCAAAAGTTGTCTGACCATCTTTTATTTGGTCGTAAAACGAACCCAACCCAAAACCAATAGCAGGTATTCCCGACATTGGTCCTGTTTCTTGAATTAAATCGAGTTTAAGATGTTCTCCGTTGGCACCAACTTTTCGTGCTTCACCGTAATCAACAACATTTTTAGAAATAAATACAGGGTTCATATTACCTGGGCCAAAAGGCTCGAAGCGTTTTAAAATGCGCCAAAATTTTGCATCTATCTCGTTTAAGTCAATCTCTGTGTCAATATCTATTTCAGGAGTTTTTTGATCGTACGAAATATTTTCGGCCACATATTTTTCGAAACGCTCTGTAAACTCAGGTATTTTCTCCTCTTTAAGGGTTAATCCTGCAGCATACATGTGTCCTCCAAAATTCTCAAGAATATCGCTACAGCTTTCAATTGCCTGATATAAATCGAAACCCGAAACCGAACGTGCCGATCCGGTAGCAAAACCATTTGAGTGTGTTAAAATTATTGTTGGTTTATATTGCGACTCAACTAATCGCGAAGCAACAATACCAACAACACCTTTGTGCCAATCGGGGTTGTAAAGCACAATCGACGATTTCTCTTGAAGTTTTTTATCGTTTAAAATAACCTCAATAGCCTCTTTAGTAATTTGTCTATCTACATCTTTACGCTTATCGTTAACATCGTTTATTTCGGAGCTTAAAAAACTAGCCTCTTTTTCAATGTTAGATATTAACAAGTCGACAGCTTCCGAAGCAGTATCCATACGGCCTGCAGCATTAATTCGAGGTCCTATTTTAAATACAATATCGTCAATGGCAATAGGTTTACCCTCTAAACCAGCTGTTTTTATTATCGATTTTAGTCCTATTCGAGGATTGTTATTAAGTTGTTCTAATCCAAATTTGGCCAGAATTCTGTTTTCGTCAATTATTGGAACAATGTCCGAAGCAATACTAACAGCAACAAGATCGAGGTATGGAGTTATTTCGTAAAAAGGAATTCGCTTGCGTTTACAATAGGCTTGAATTAGTTTAAATCCCACACCACATCCCGATAGCTGATCGAAAGGATAATTACAATCTTCGCGTTTGGGGTCTAAAACAGCTACTGCGTCGGGTATTTTATCGCCAGCAAGGTGATGATCGCAAATAATAAAATCGATATTCTTACTATTTGCATATTTAATTTTATCAACAGCTTTAATACCGCAATCGAGAGCTACAATTAGCGTGCATTTTTTTTCGGCGGCATAATCAATTCCCTGAGTTGATATTCCATAACCTTCGTTGTATCTGTCGGGAATGTAATAGTTAACGTGCTTTGTGAAAGTTTTTAAGAAAGTGTACATCATTGCAACCGATGTAGTTCCGTCAACATCGTAATCGCCGTAAACAAGAATATTTTCTTTAAAACGTATAGCCTTGTCAATTCTTTCAACAGCCAAGTCCATATCTTTCATCAAAAAAGGATCGTGTAGATCCTCTAATTTTGGTCGGAAAAAAGCCTTCGATTGTTCAATAGTTTTAATATTACGTTGAACAAGAAGGTTAAGTAATGCTCTAGAAATGGTATACTCGCCTAAAGGTTTAGAGTCTTTTGGCAGAGTAGCTTTTTTAGCTTCATGAGCAAGTTTTAAATCGTAAAATAGATTTTCTATCTCCTCTTCAGATCCATTTTCTTTTATTTTCCACCTTTTTTCCATCTCTTTGTTTTCCTCAGGGCTGTTTAATCTTCAAATCTAATAAAAGATTAACTATGTACGTTATGCTAGTAGAAAATATTTTAACATTATTTTTTAAAAGATTAAATATCTGATGGTTGAAGTTTAATATTAAACTGCTTTTCGAAATTTGTAAAAATTTTGCTTTTCACTTCGTTAATATCAATTTCGCTATTAAGTTCTTTTTTAAGCGATGTAACTCCTTTGTCGACAAAGCCACAAGGATTTATGTATGTAAAATAATCGAGATTTGTATTTACGTTAAGAGCAAATCCGTGCATTGTTACATATCTGCTAGCCTTAACCCCAATTGCACAAATTTTTCGTGCTTTAATAGGGTTTGCAGGATCTAACCATACGCCAGTAGCACCGTCTAAACGCTCGCCTTTTAATCCGTAATCGGCAATTGTATCAATTATTACATCTTCTAGTTTGCTTATGTACTCTTTAAGCTGCAGATTAAGGCTCTCTAAATCGATAATTGGATAACCAACAATTTGGCCAGGACCATGATAAGTTATATCGCCACCGCGGTTTGTTTTAACATAGGTTGCATCGATTTTTTTAAGAAGATCGTCGTTTAAAAGCATGTTTGCCGAGTTACCACTTTTTCCAAGGGTGTAAACATGAGGATGCTCGCAAATAACAAATCGTCCTGTTGGTTCCGAGTAAGTCTCCTTTATTGCTTTTTTTGCAAGGTGCTGGTTAAACTCAACTTCTTGTTTGTCCCAAGCTTCTTGATATCCAATTTTTCCCCAATCTGTATATTTTATCATGACTTTAGTTGGTTTTAGTTTTTTTCAACGCTACTATATTATTGTTTGTATAACAATTTAGCGTAGCGTTGAAAAGGTAATATTAAGCTTTTACATGTTTCTCTGCATGGTACGACGAGCGTACAAGCGGGCTGCTTTCAACAAATTTGAATCCTTTTTGTAATCCAACTTGTTTATATTTTTCGAAAACCTCTGGAGTAATATATTCTTTAACAACCAAGTGTTTATGTGTTGGTTGTAAGTATTGGCCAATTGTAAGAATTTTACACCCTACGGCTAATAAATCGTCCATTACTTGGTAAATTTCCTCTTCTGTTTCTCCCAAACCTAGCATTATTCCCGATTTGGCAGTAACACCGTTATCCGATAAATGTTTAATAACTTGTAAACTTGTATCGTATTTTGCGCGGCTACGAACGTCGGGAGTTAAACGACGAACAGTCTCCATATTATGCGAAACAACTTCTGGTTTGGCCTCAATAACTTTGTTAATAAGTTCAGGAATTGCGTCGAAGTCGGGTATTAGAACTTCGATAGTTGTTTCAGGATTAACCTCTTTTATTTTGGTAATAGCTTCGGCCCACGCTGTAGCTCCTTTGTCGTCAAGGTCGTCGCGATCAACAGACGTTATAACAGCATGATGAAGTCCCATTATTTTAATTGACTCGGCTAAGTTATCGGCCTCTTTTGGATCGAGAGGATTTGGACGTCCTGTTTTTACATTACAGAATCGGCACGAGCGTGTGCAGATATCACCCAGAATCATGAATGTGGCAGTTTTATTAGCCCAACATTCGCCCATGTTTGGACAACGTCCGCTTGAGCAAATGGTATGTAGATTGTGTTTTTTAACAATATTGTTAACGTACTGAAAATCGTCGCCTTCGGGAAGTTGAATTTTTAACCACTCAGGCTTGTGTAATCTTTTTTTAGGCTTTATATCCATAACAAAACTCTTTTTCTAGTAAAATCGGAGGCAAAGTTAGGGTAAAAAACTTTTTTTTCTTCTTTTTGAAATAAAAGAAGAAATTTAATTGTTAAAAATTAATACCTAAGCGCAAATAGTTGCTAAAAGCTATAAATGTAGGGTTGGCGTATCCATTATCTTCTAAAAGGAAATCGTTGTCGTCTATTGTATTTAACGGAGTGCTAATTTCTGTCCACAGATTAGCAAATTTTAATCCCCCAGAAATATTTAAAGCTGTGTTTTTTGAAATATTTATTTTTAAACCTACACCACCGCTGATGCCTGTTCCGAAATCAATAATGTCTGACATTCCTAAAATAGCACCAAAGCGCATGTCGATAAACGGCGAAAGACGAGTCTTTAATATTTCCGATCGTAAATAAAGGCTAATAGGAATAAGGTTTTCGCCATTAATATGTTCTAAACCTGTTGAAAAACCCATGGTGAAATAGGGCTTAAATTTATAACCTGCTACAATGTTAAACTCGTAGTTGTCTTTTTGGGTGTATTCGGAAATATCGGTTGAGTAAATTTCATCGGAGGCGTAAATATCTTCTTCGTACGAGTCAATAATATTTGTTACTCCGCCCTCAAGCATAATGAAAAAACCCCGTTGTTTAAATTCTTTAGGTGTTTCTAATGGTGTTGTAACTGTTTGCTTTGAGTCTATTATTCTATCTATAGTCTTTGTTTTTATTTGTAAGATGGTAGAAGAAGTTCTGATTTTGATAATCTTCTTGTTTTTCGACTCTAAAATAGTTCCTGTAATCTCCTTTCCATTTTTCAGAATAATTGTCTGCAAATTTTGCTCTTGCGAAAAAGCAAGGGAAGCAAAGCATAGTAACATTGAGACGAAAATGGTTTTTATAATTGTATAGCGCATGATTTACTTTTATAAAGTTGTGGCAAATCTACTAATTTTTGGGATATCTGGAGTTTTTATGATTTTTTAAAGATAGTTGGGAGCAAATAAGAGTTAATAGCAAAGAGTAACAAACAATAATGTTTGGTGGTAACTAGCACTAAAATATTCTAGTTACCACCAATTTTATTTTATAGTTTTCTAATCATCATTATTCCATCGCGTACGGGTAGAATAACATTTTCAACACGAGGATCGTTGGTTACCATTGTGTTAAAATCTAATACTCCTTTAGTGTATAAATCGCGAGGATCGAGTTCCTCAATAACTTTGCCATTCCACAAAACATTGTCCGAAAGGATAAATCCTCCTGGCTTTACTTTATCAATAACCAAATTGTAATATTCGGGATACTGTCGTTTATCGCCATCAATAAAAACCAGATCGAAAGTGGTGTCCATTGTTGGTATAATGTCTATGGCGCTACCAATGTGTTGAGATATTTTATTGCCGTTTTTAGCTCGGCTAAAATAGCTATGCGCAAACTCTTCTAGTTCGTCGTTTATTTCAATAGTGTGAAGTTGTCCATCGGGATGCAACCCTTCTGCCAAGCAAATAGCCGAATAGCCAGTGAAAGTACCTATCTCTAACACACTCATAGGGCGAAGCATGTGGCTAATCATTTTTAAAATAATGCCTTGTACATGTCCCGAAACCATTCGTGGTTGAAGAATCTTTACATGTGTTTGGCGATATAATTCAGCTAATAACAGGTCTTCTTTCGACGAGTTATCAGAAATATATTTATCTATAATGTCTTCTTGATACATTGGTTATTCAAAAATTAATTTACTCATATTATCCCAGTCAAAAATTTCGTTTGCAACATCCATAAGTTGTGACGATGTTACTTTTTCGACTTTCTTATAAATAGAATCTAAACCTTCTACTTTTCCGTAAACCAACATGCTTTTTCCCATGCTTATCATTAGGCTTTCGTGATTTTCGGCCGACATAGTAAGGTATCCTGTAAGCTGTTTTTTTGCTTTCGATAGTTGAAGAACACCAAGTTCTTTATTCTTAAAAATATCTAATTCGCGCTTAACAACTTTAAGAGCTTTTTCAACCATCTCTTTGTCGGTGCCAAGGTAAACCGAGAAAATTCCGCAATCGGAGAAAGGTTGAAAGCTTGATTCTACAGTGTAGGCAAGACCATTTTTCTCGCGAACAGCCATATTAAGTCTAGAGTTTAACGCTGGCCCACCAAGCAAATTATTTAGCATATACAATACCATTTTGTTTGGATGGTTAAGATGGTAAGCTCTTGTTCCAATTAAACAATGCGATTGATATGTATTTCGGCTAATAACTTTTTTTACAGGAGAGTATAGTGAAGGTGTTTCGCGTTTAACACCATCGCTATTTTTAATTGGTTGATTATAATATTTGAGTGCTAGAGCCTTAAATTTTTCGAACGAAATATTTCCAACCGAGCTTATTACAATTTTATCGGCCGAATAGTTTTTAGTTATAAACGAAATTATTTTGTTGCG
>Ga0193951_1001531_pt1 | contig 10251 bp, 7 predicted proteins | sample BB_2_MG_FD_140370 | JGI IMG/M metagenome (GOLD analysis project Ga0193951, IMG submission 140370) | Microbial mat bacterial communities from the Broadkill River, Lewes, Delaware, United States - BB_2_MG | ecosystem: Environmental > Aquatic > Freshwater > River > Microbial mats | place: USA... | reverse complement strand
TTGGTTCATCTAATATAACAAACGGAGAATTTTTATATAGGGCTCTTGCTATAGCTATTTTCTGAGCTTCACCACCACTAACGTCTACACCTTCTTCTTGATTTCTTTGATAAAGAATTGTTTTGCCTTTTTTATCTAGTGAATCAATACGGTTCTTAATTCCTGATAACTTATAGACATTCTCTAGTTTTTCTTCATCAATTTTATTACCAATTGTAATATTGTCTTCAATACTGTATGAGAATAATTTAAAATCTTGGAAAACAATACTATAGAATTTATAAAGGGCTTCTTTAGTGTACATAGAGATAGGGATATCATTTATGTAAATTACACCCTCAGTAACATCATACAACCTACATAAAAGTTTAACTAATGTTGTTTTACCAGCTCCATTAGGTCCAACAATTGCGATTTTTTCTTTACTATTTATTTTGAAATTTAGATTTTTAAGTACATAGTTATCTTGGTTTGGATACTTGAATGATACATCCTTAAATTCAATATTTAATGATTCTGTATCTACATAATCAATTTCCCCAAATTGTTGTTTACCTTCTAAGTTAAGATATGTAAAGTAATTATCTAAGTAAGCATGATATAAATGAAGTTTTGAGTATCTTGCAACTATTACTGATATACCGCTGGCAACTAATGTAATACTAGCTACATACGCAATAGCATTACCAACAGTGATTAATCCATACATTGCTTTCAAACCAATAAATATATAAGCAACTGTAGATAATACACTATTAGAAAGTAATGTTAAGGCAACCATTCTTATACGAAACTTCACATAGCTTCTCCAATTACTATCGACACTAAGACGGTCATCAGTCATCTTCTCAATAATTAAATCCTTAAGACCAAAGATGCGAATATCTTTTCCCCATACATAATTTCTTGAAACACGCATATAATAACCAGCACGTCTATTTCCTTCAATGTTTCCTAGCATTACTTCATATGATCTTTTATTATCCTTCTTCATAACAATTTTAGATACAATACTTGGAATGAATAATGATACAAGAATAATGATAGATGAATATGGAGAGTTTAAGAATCTCGATATTGTTGAAGGATTAGATATTGTTTTTGATACGACAATACCTGTAAGTAATATAATCCCATATGTTATTGATAAAAATGAGCTAAGCATATTTCCTAGAATATCTTCACAATATGATTTTAATCCCCCATTTCCACCGCTTCCTTCTTTTGCTTGTTGGATGAGTTTCATTGTTTCTTGGTCTTCAATTTGGGCAAAATCAAGTTCATAGGATTTCATCGCAATTTTATTATCTAATTCATAGTTTAATTCTGTTAAATAATAAGTTCGATAATAAAGTAAAATTTTTAGTAAAAAACGTAATATTACATTTAGTGTAATTATCATAAATACATAGCTAAACATTACTTCACTAGCTACTGATGTAAGTAAACCATCTACTATCAAATAAGTATAGTAAATTGATACATAAGGAAGAATACTATCAATAATAGCGTACAAGCTAAAACTATAAAAGTAACCTTTTGAGGAACTATAAATAACACTTAGAACATGTTTCATTTTTATGAAATTATCTTTTATATTAATATTTTTCATTTACAGTATCCTCCTTATAATATTGAGCTTGAATATCAAATAGTTCTTTATAATATCCATTATGATTAATTAATTTATCATGACTACCTTCTTCAACGATCTTACCATTAGCTAAGTAAATAATTGAATCGCAAAACTTAGTTGATGATAATCTGTGTGATATAAATATACTCGTATTACCTTTTAGAAGTTGATCATATTTAAGATACATTTCTTCTTCACTAATTGGATCTAAAGCTGCAGTTGGTTCATCTAATATTAAGAATGATGCTTCTTTATATAAAGCTCTAGCAAGCATTAGTTTTTGGATTTCTCCTCCACTAAGTTTTATTCCATCTTTATGAAACATTTGAGAAATGTATGAATTTTCTTTATTTTCTAGTGAATTAATTTTAGTTTCTAAACCAGCTAGTTTTATACATTCTTTTACCTTTTCATAATCAATATCATCTTCTTTTTTACATGAAATATTTTGTGCTATTGAAAATGCAAGGGGTTCTGAATCTTGAAATACGACAGATAAAAGCTTAACATATTCTTCAATGTTGAACTCATTAATATCGTGTCCATTTATATATATGTTACCGCTAGTTGGTTGATATAGACCGCATAGAAGTAATACAATTGTTGTTTTACCTGCACCGTTTTCACCTACTAAAGCTACTTTTTTTCCTTTACTTATTTTAAATGATAATTTATCAAGAACGATATTATTTGTATCTGGATACTTGAAAGTAACGTCTTTAAACTCGATTTCTAGAGGTCTTGTTAAAGAGTTGATATCAATTCCTTTTTCATGGTTAAAAACAGGAGTGGTCTCCATACATGAACGATAATCATTTATAGCAATATTACTAGTTCTTAAGTTATTAGCACTAGTTACAAAACCATTTAACCAGATTGTAAATCCAGTAACTATCCCCATTAAAAATGTAAAAGTAGTAACATCAATTACACCACTGATTACCATTGTCACAAGTGTTGTATAAGCTATAATATCTCTTATCATCAAGAAAAATGTATCAGATAGGTTTGAATATAAAAATCTTTTTTCAGTTTTCTTTTCTAGTAACTTACGATCTTTTGTGAGTTTGTATAAGATATTATAGAACCAATTTTTCATATTATAAACACGAACGTCTTTACCATATTTATGGTTAGTCATATCTTCTTGTAGGTAGTATTTTTCAGCATACATTTTCCCAGTTTTTTCTTTTTTTGATTCCATATACATATTTGCTTTTGTTGTTAGAATATAATTAACAATAGTCATTGCTCCTAGAATTAGAAGTATAACTGGGCTATACATTACAATCATTACACCATATATTATTATACCTACAATATTGTATAACGCTGGTAATGTATTCCTAAGCATAAGCTCTACACCTCGGAAGTTCCCACCGATTCCCTCAATAGCTTTATTAACTTTATTTTGCTGACTCTTAGGAGCAATATTAGGATAATCAGCAGAAAGTTGGTATTTAGCTAGGCGAACTGAAAATGTTGTGTTTCTAGTAACAACATTTTCCCATGAGTATGAAGATAATGACCAAAAACGCAAATATCCTATCAATAATGTAACTAAACTAAGTGCTAGGATTAATAATACATATTGATCAATATTTACATTGTTAGTTAGGGCATATACTACAAGAGTAGTTACAACAGTTGCACTAAATGGCAATAATAACTCTGTTATAAAATTTATTATCAAGAAGTATTTTACTTTTGGAAATCTCTTTATGGATTCTTTATAGGTATAACCTATATTTTGAAATATATTGTATTTCATTTTATCACCTCGAGTATATAGTATTTGCAAATACATAAAATTTAAAGCAACTTGTAGTTGAATAAGAATGCATTAATGTAAAAAAATACATTGATAAATTAATAGTTATTAGTAAATTATATTTTAGACAATACACTATTTATAAAAATTACATATATAATTGCTATTATTTTGGATTTGATTTATATTAGTGTTGAAAACAACAAAAGAGGAGTGATTATTATGTTTTCAGTAGAATTTTTACCTGGGATTATAATGGGATTTAGGGAAGGATTAGAAGCTTTTCTAATCATTGCTGTAATTCTTGAATTTTTAAACAAATCAGAAAGATATTCTGATAAAAAGTATGTTTTTCAAGGTCTTGGTTATGGTTTAGCAGCATCATTAGGTTTTGGATTGCTAATGTTTGGAGTTTCATCTTTAATTGGTAATGGTAACACTAATGTTGCTAAATTATGGGAATTTGGAGCGTCATTTTTTGCTTTAGTATTAATAACAACGTTTATTGTATTTATGTTAAAAAATAAAAGCAATATTGTTAGTGATATAAAAGATAAAATAAGTGTTAGTTTATCTAAGAAAGCTATCATATTATTAACATTAGTAATGGTGGCAAGAGAAGGTGCAGAAATTGTACTATTTGTTTTTGCATCAGTAGAACAACTATCATATTTAACTGGAGCAGTTTCAGGAGTTTTATTATCATCAGTACTAGTATTTCTTATCTACAAATCACTAGTTAAAGTTAATTTAAAGTTAATATTTAATATAACTTTAGTTTATTTAATCCTACAAGCCGGGTTTATGCTTGGATATAGTTTCCATGAATTATTCTCTTATTTTAAAGCAGAGTCAATTATTGATTCAAGTCACTGGATATACACTAAGGCTTATGATTTATCATCAACGTTTTTAGATCATAAAGAAAAACCAATAGGTATATTATTATACGCAACAGTTGGTTGGTATAGTAAACCTGAGATATTCCAATTTGTTATTCAATATGCTTATTCATTAACATTAGTTGGATTCTTTATTAAATCTATTTCAAAGAAAAAATAAAATAAAAAAAAGATTTTAGTTAAAGCTTTTATGCTCACTAACGTCTTTTTTTATGTAAAAATGTGGATGTTTGAATATTACTCTTATATGTTATAATTAAAGGACATAATAATTGATTTAAGGAGAAAATGACAAGATGATATTTGCTAGATTATTTAAGAAAAAAAAGAATTTTAAGAAAATAGAAAAGCAAAGAAGAAGTGAGCTAAACAAAGTAGAAATGGATTTTATTAGATATGTTCAAAAAACTTTTAGAAGAGAATGTCCTAAAGCTAACTTTGAATACAATGTGTTATCTGATAAGACAATTAACTTCACAGTAGATAGAATGCAAGTGGGAAGAATCAAATTAAGAGGAAAAAATATGGGGATGCAGATACTTACAAAAACCGATAATAAAAATTTAGAAATCAAGAATCTTGATTTAGTACCTAAGGCAAAGAAAAAAGTTTCTTTATGGGTAAGACATTATAAATCATATAAACATTAAGAAAAAAATAAATTAACTATAAGAGGTGTACATGGACGATCCAATACTTTTAACAGCAACAGCATTTTCATTGATATTGATACCTGTATTAAGTGTACAATTAAGTAAAATAAAACTATGGTATATTTTCATTTTACCTATACTTGCTATGGTAATATCATTTCCAATATTTTTTATTTTAATGATTGTTCCAACTATGCCGTATGCTAAAACGTTGTTCATCATAACAATGAGTTTATGGACTGGTGGTTTCTTTGGAATATTCATATCTTTTGTTATGTATGTAGTAAAGAAAAGAGCAAGAAATTAAAGATAGTATCTATACGCATAAGAATTATTATAGTCTAATATATTATATTAAAATAAAAACACAATTATTCACTTATTATAAGTGGGAAATTGTGTTTTTTAGTTATATTAATATAATTTTTTTTGATACACACTATCTAAGGTAAAACAGAAGCTTTGATTTCTTCGACAAATGAAGTGCTGACCCAATATAAATCCATTTCATAAGTTCCATAATGACGCATAAAGAATAAATATTTACCATCAGGAGAAAGAGTTGGGTTGGCCTGATTTGCGTAATCGTCATTTATTTGTGATCCACTTGAGTTTACATTTCTTGCTTCTGACCATCCATTTTCTTCATCATAGAAACTAATGTATAGACGTGCTAGTCCGTTTCTACCAAAACGATCAGACCCAAATATCATAAAAGAACCATCACTTGCAACACATGGGCTAAAATCTAAACTGCTTGAGTTAATGTTATCATTTAATATTTCAGCTTGAAGTTCATTATCATCTGTTTTGAAGATCATCCAGATATCTTTACCAGCACTACCATCTCTACTTGATGTTAAAAAACCATTTCCATCAGCTGTTTCTATATAAGATGAATCCCCAGCTTCTGAATTGTAAGGTACTGGAAGAATTTCTTGTTCGCCCCAACCTTCAGCATTAATATTAACTGAATAAAGTTTGTTTTGATTTCTAACATTTGTGCTAAAAAAAAGTTTGCTACCATCAACAGAAACACTTGCGAGTTGAATGTTATTATCAATTGAAAAAGGGGCTTCAATTGGTTCGCTCCATTTATTATCAACTAAACTAGAATAATATATAGTGCTCATAAAATCGTTGTTATAAATTTGGATGTAAACAGTATTCCCATCTGGTGAAAAAACTATCTTACTTTCAAGTCTATTTTCTAATGAAATTATTTCTGGTGCAAATAAAATTGCATTACTATCAGGCAATATTTGACCTAAATAGTCTCCACTTAAATCTGGAAAATTATTGTTATTTGACTTTTCACAACTTATCATTGTTATTACTAATAGAAAAACAAAAACAATTTTAACTTTTTTCACAAAATCACTCCTTACCATATCAATTATATCATTCATTACCTAAAAATAATAATCCAGTAAAAAAATATAACTGGATTATTATATGATAAGTTACTAGTTTTTCTTTATTGGTATAAATAACTCGGTGCGATATTTATTAGGATTACCCATAAATAACATACCTGGACCTTTTATATATGTCTCTCTTGAAGGTATTTCTAAAGCTATTCCATTTTTATTAGCATAGTCACTAATTGCCTGGTATGCATCTCCGATTTTATCATATGGTCCAATATGAATCGTAGCTAGACCTTCTACAGTTGGTAGTTTCTTAAGATTAACATCACCACTAACTTTTATCTCTTTTTTCACAGGAACACAAACTTCAATACTTGCTTCTTCTTTATATTCTGCATCAAAGTACAAGTTAAATGGTTTTTTAGTTGCATGTTGTTTTGCTAGTTTATATAATGTTCCCATATATTTTCCGCAATCTTCATATTTCCCAACATACTTTAAACTTATAATTAATTGCTCATCAATACTCTTTTTTGATACTTGATACTCACTCATAATTTTCCCTCTTTTCTCTATAGTTTCTTCTAATAGATTCTTTTTGATATTTTTAATTTTAGTTTCTTGGTTTACTAAGGAAGTTAGCTTTTCATCAATATAATAAGGTATATCTTCTAAACCATCACTATGAGAAAAGATATCCTCAATCTCTTTTAAACTAAAATCACATTCTCGTAAAATCTTTATGATTCTAGCTTGGATTATTTGATCTTTGTCATATAGACGGTAACCTGTATCATCTTCGATTTTACTAGGTATAAGTAATGATTCCTTATGATAATGTCTTAAAGCTTTTACAGTTAAACCTGTAATGATTGAAAATTGGCCAATTTTATACATTTTTTTATTCTCCTTTAGTAAAAGAAATCTTTGTTATATCATTATTCTAATCTATCCTCTTAGGGGAGAGTCAAGTGAGTTTTTAAAAAGTTAGTTTACTTATATAGTATATCATATCCATATAAATGATTTTTCATGTTTTTAGTACTAAAAAAGTTAATCTTTTTAGGATTAACTTTTTTTTATAACTTCAGTGTATAAATATTTGTCTATATTAATTACTCATAAGTGTAGCTGAGTTGTGATTAATTAAAACCACTTCATCATACATGTTTTTGTTTTCATCAATAATTACATGACTAACATTTATTATTGTTATGTTTTTAAGAGCTAACATGCTTTTTTCAATTTCCACTGTCAGCTTTCTATCTAAAGAAGCAAAGGCTTCATCTAAGAAGAGGATTTCAACTTTATTAAGAAGTGCTCTTGCGATAGCAATTCTACTTCGTTCTCCACCTGAAATGTTTTTACCGTTATCAAGAATCATTCTTTTTAATCCATCTTTATGTGATGAGATAAAATCATGGAGTCCAGCACGATCAATCGCGTCCCATATTTCTTCATCAGTATATTCTTTATAAAGTGTTAGATTATTAATAAATGTATCTTCAAACAAGAATGTTTGTTGTTCAACATTAGCTATTTTTGAGAAGTAATCAATTTTCTTGATTTCTGATAAGTTGTTTCCATCAATTAGAATTTCTCCTTGTAAGGGATCAAAATATTTTCTTAGTAACCTAAGCAATGTTGATTTTCCACCACCACTAGGTCCAATAACTAAATACTTTTTACCTTTCTTGAAATTAACATTTATAGATTTTAATACTACTTTTTCATCATATGAGAACCCGACATCCTTAAACTCAATTGAATCATTAAAACCATCATATGACAATGTTTCAACATTGTTTTTACGATTTTCTAAAGTTTCATTAATTCTTATAAATAACGATTTTACTGAAAGAATTTTTGGGATTGATTGTGATAATCTAGATACTGGTTCAATGATATCCCCAATTTGTGTTATTACGACAATTAAACCTGCGAATAACAAAACTCCATTAATCATTAAATATGATACGACAATTAGTAACCCAAAGAATAAGAATTGTGTTGTTGAGTTTTGGACAGCAAATATGAAAGACATTATTCGATCAATAACAAATTTCTTTTCCTGAACTCTTCTAGATTCTTTGTTGTAAGTAGAAGTAACTGTTGCTTCTAAGTTATTTGTTTTAATAATGTGAAATGCTGATAGAACTTCTTTAATAAAACCACCAAATGATGACATCATTTCACTTCGTTCTTTATTATGTTTATTAACTGGTTTTGATGATAATAAAGAAATGATTAAATTAACAAGAACCATAACTAATCCAATTAAAATAATTAAAGGACTAATTAATGAAATGATAATGATTGCAGTCGCAAAACGAATAAATGATTCTAATATATCTAATACTTGCTCAACATAATTCTTTTCAATTGTGTTAAAGTCATTTGTAATTGCAGATATATATAATGCATTATTTTGTGCTTGGAATTCACTTATGTTTTTACCAAATACTTTTTTCATGTAATCAGTTTTCATTTTTGTCATACTATTTTTAATTACAAGACCTTTTACGTATGCATAGGTAATATTCACTGGAAGTGCAATTACTGTAAATATTATTAACGTTCTTGCATGAGCATAAAACTGATCCCATAAACCATCTTGTGCAGAATTGATTAAATCAAACATTGAAAATGCTATTCGATAATTTATATAAGAGATTATTACTAGGATGAACAGTGTGATATATGCATCTTTTACATAATAGATTCTATTTTTCATACAAGCACCTCTTCAAAATAATCTTTTCCCTTAAAGCTTGCGATATACCCATCTTTAATTTCTAATACTGTATCATACTTATTTGTAATCCCATCAAAATACTTATGACTTATTGATATTACAGTAGCATCTAAACTAAGTAATGTTGATTCAATCTGACGCCCAAACTCATCATTTAAAGCAGATGTAGCTTCATCAACAAAAATAATTTCAGCTTTTTTTACTAGTGCTCTTGCAATTGAAATTCTTTGTCTTTCTCCACCTGATAAGTTTTTACCATTTTCACTTATCATCGTATAAATGCCTTCATCAAGAGAAGCAATAAAATCTTTTAAACCTGCCTTGTTGCATGCTTCTATAACTTCTTCATCGGTATAATCTTTATATAAACAGATGTTTTCTTTTAATGTTGTTTCAAATAAGAATACATCTTGGTAAACATAAGAAACTTTTTCATTAAAAGATGATATAGATACGGTTTTTAAATCTACTCCATCAACATCAATACTACCATCATAATCATCGATAATATGGGATATGAGTTTGAAGAGAGTTGATTTTCCAGAACCACTAGGTCCTTTAATAATATGTTTTTTACCTTTTTCAAAGGCAAAATTAATAGATTTAAATACTTGGTTATTGTCATATGAGAAACTCACATCATTAATATTAATCTGTTGATTAAATTTAAAAGGATTCTTAGCTCCATTTGTTTCAATGATTTCCTCAGGAACAGTTATTTTCTCAAAAATAGCTGCAGATGCTTTTAGTTTATTTACTAAAGGAAATAAGTTAACTAGTGAGAAAATTATATTTGCTGATAGTTGTATTGATATTATCATTACCCCGTAACTTAACCCGTTTTGTAATTGATAAATCATATAGATAACAAGTCCTATGATAACAAAATTCCCAATCGCAAAGTTTGAATAAAGTTGAAAAGAAGTAAAAATATTAAACTTGAATTTCTTTTGTTCAAGACTTTTAATTGCTGATTTGTTTTTCTCTAAGAATGAATCTTCAATGTTATTAAGTTTAAGAATCTCAAGACCATTAAAAACATTAGAAACATCGACTGTAAATTTCTCATTTGCTGTTGAAACATCTTTTTGATATCTTACTGTTCTTTTCTCATAAAACTTTGAGATAAAGAAAACTAATATAGAAACAAAGAATATAATTAAT
>Ga0193951_1001527_pt1 | contig 10253 bp, 14 predicted proteins | sample BB_2_MG_FD_140370 | JGI IMG/M metagenome (GOLD analysis project Ga0193951, IMG submission 140370) | Microbial mat bacterial communities from the Broadkill River, Lewes, Delaware, United States - BB_2_MG | ecosystem: Environmental > Aquatic > Freshwater > River > Microbial mats | place: USA... | reverse complement strand
GCGAAGACCGCCTGGCAGACCAGCGCAAGGCTATCGGACTCTAACCCTTCAATTGGCCGGCACGCCTACCCGCACCGGCCCTTTTTCACTGACCCAACGGAATGCGCACAATGGAAATCAAAGACACTGACCAGGCCCAGAACGAAGTCACCATCGCTGAACCCAAGGCACTGCCGCCCCATTCTGTGATGCTGGACGAACCGATCAAGCGCGGCGCCCAGACCATCGACGTGATCACCCTGCGCAAACCAAAATCCGGCGAGCTGCGCGGCCTGAGCCTGCAGGAAATCCTGCAGCTGGACTTCAACAGCCTGCAGAAGCTGCTGCCGCGCATCAGCACACCGACCCTGACCGAGCAGGACGTGGCCAATATGGACCCGGCCGACCTAACCCAGCTGGGTGCCGAGCTTGTCGATTTTTTCGTGCCGAAGCAGCGCAAGGACGACGCCTACCTGACAGCGTGAACGAAGCCATGGCGGATATTGCCATGGTGTTCGGCTGGCGGCCCTGCGACATGGCCGACATGGAACTGACTGAACTGATGGACTGGCGGGAGAAAGCCCGCAAACGCTGGGAGGGCGACAGCTGACACCCCCAGCAGCATGCGCGAGGATTTGTTATGATGATCTCAACCCCCCACAGGATGCACCCGCATGGACACACTGATCATCTGGGCATTATTCGCGCTTCTGGCCCTCATGGCACTGGGCGCCATTTACGGTATCGGCTCCGTCCTCGGCGCCGTCCTGCGCAGCCCGTTCAGGAAGCAAACCCGCAACTGATTCACCGAGAGGCGCGCCGTCATGGCGGCGCGTGATCTCCGTGTCCAGCTCATTCTGGACACCATCAACAGGGCCAGCGCCCCTCTACGTGCCATTACCCGCGACACCGACAGCACATCGGAAGCACTGAGAGCCTCACAGGAACGGCTCAAGGCGCTGAAACGGCAGCAGCAGGACATCAGCAGCTTTCGCCGCCTGCAAAACGCGACCCGCGACAGCGGCAACGCCCTGCGTGAACAGCAGCAAAAAGCGGCGGCACTGGCCAGGCAACTTCGCAATACCAGTAACCCCTCACGGAAATTGCAACGCGACTTTGAACGTGCAACCGAGTCTGCCCGGAAACTGAAAGCCGCACACCAGAACAACGAGCACCGTCTGCAGCAACTGGGCAACCAGCTGCGAGAAAGCGGCATTCGGACCCAGAACCTGGATCGCTACCAAAACCGCCTGAACCGACAAGTCAGCCAGGCCAACAACGCCATTGAAGAACAAAAGCGACGACTGGAAGCCCTGGCCCAGGCACAGCGACGGCTGAACGAAATCCGCGCCCGTGCAGACAACACCCGTAACAATGCCATGACACTGGCTGGCCACAGCACGGCGGCTCTGGGCAGTGGTGCTCTGGCCCTGCGTGGCATGAGTGGCCTGATGGCTCCGGTGGTTGAAGCTCAAGCCAGCGGCTCACTGATCGCCGCACGCCAAGGGCAAGACAGCACCCAGGCAAAAGGCTATAGCGACATCATTAACGCCATCAAGGCCGGCGGCAGCATGGCCGAGGTGAACGAGATTGCAAACGCGCTGGACGGAGCGGCCTCAGCCTTTGGCCAGCTGGGTGACACCAGCGCCGCCGAGCTGCAGCGCATCACGCGCCACGCCCTGAACCTGTCCAGCACCTTCGGTACCGACACCACCGAATCCATTCAGATGGCTCAGATCATGTTGCAGAACGGGCTGGCCGGCAGCGCCGATGAAGCCTTCGACCTGATCACCGGCAGCATGCAGAACGTCACCGCCCAGATGCGGGGCGAACTGCCCGAGATACTGCACGAATACAGCACACACTTTCGGGGCATGGGGTTCAGCGGCCGAGAGTCCATGAATCTGCTGGTCAAGATGGCAGCACAGGGCAAGTTCGCCCTGGACAAGACCGGTGACGCGATCAAGGAGTTCTCGCTGCGCGGTTCAGATATGTCCAAGGCCAGCGTTGAAGCCTACGAGCTGATTGGGCTGAACGCCGAGCAGATGTCGGCCGCCATTGCTTCGGGTGGCGATGATGCACACAAAGCCCTGCAGAAAACCGTGAAAGGGCTGTTGGCACTGGACGACCCGGCCGAGCGCGCCAATACCGCCATCGCCTTGTTTGGCACACCCATAGAAGATCTGGCTATCGACCAGATCCCCGACTTCCTGAAAGCCCTGGGCGGCGCCAAGGACGTACTCGGCGACACCGGAGGTGCCGCCGCCAAACTCGGTAAGCAGCTGCGCAACGACCTGCAGGGCGATCTGGGCAAACTGTCTGGCTCATGGTATGAACTGAAAACTCAGCTGTTCGACAGCGAAACCAGTGGACTGCGGGATATCACCCAACAGCTGACCGGCGTTATACGGCAGGTGACCGGCTGGGCACGCGAGAACCCGGAACTGGCCGCCACCCTGGTGAAACTGTCAGCAGGCCTGGCCGTGCTGATCACCCTGTTCGGTGCCTTGGGGCTGGCCGTCAGCAGCGTGATGTTTGGCTGGGCCGGGCTGCTGAAACTCGCCCCGGCGCTGGGCCTGTTCAAATCCTTCATTCCGGTGCTGTTCACCCTGGCCAAGTCAGCCCTGCCACTGGTTGCCGGCGGCATCAAAGCCATTACCGCCGCGCTGGTCGCCAACCCGATCGGCGCGGCCGTTGCCGCCATAGCCGGTGCGGCCTATCTGATCTACCGCAACTGGGAGCCCATCAAGGCGTTCTTCTCAGGCCTCTGGCAACAGGTGAAAACCGCATTCAATGGCGGCATCACCGAGGTAGCCGCATTGCTGGCCAACTGGTCGCCCATCGGGCTGCTGTACAAGGGCCTACGTGCAGGCCTGGGTATGCTGGGCATTGAGCTGCCGGCACAGCTCAGCGACGCATTCAGCCTGGCATTGGGGGCCGCTTCAAACGTGTTGCTCAACTGGAACCCGATCAGCCTGCTCTATTCGGGTATTCAGAAGGGGCTCAGCGCACTTGGCATCGAACTGCCGGCACAGCTCAGCGACGCATTCAGCCAAGCACTGGGGGCCGCCTCAAACGTATTGCTCAACTGGAACCCGGTCAGCCTGCTTTATTCGGGCGTTCAGAAGGGGCTCAGCGCACTGGGCATCGAGCTGCCGGCACAGTTCAGCGAATTTGGTGGCAACATCCTGCAGGGGCTGATGGACGGCATTACCAACATGCTGCCGAAGGTGCAGGAGAAAATCAGCTCCATCGGTGAATCGGTATCCGGCTGGTTCAAGGGCGTGCTCGGCATCCACTCCCCCAGCCGTGTTTTTGCCGGGCATGGTGGTGATGTGATGGCAGGCCTGAACCAGGGTCTGACAGAACACGAAGGCGGCGTGATGGACAACGTGCTGGGCATCGGCAGCCGCCTGATCGAGCAAGGCAAAGCCATTGCCGGCAAGCTGAGCACCGCCCTGGGGAATCTGAAAAACAGCGCCTTGGATAAGCTCGACGCTGCCGGTGGCTGGCTGCGCGAGCAGCTGGGGTTTAACCAGCCTGAGCTGCAACCCATTGCCGCAGATAACGGCATTACCTTCGACAAGCAGCCTCCCCTGCAGGGTGCCGGCCGACAGCCACAGCCGATGGGCAATACGCTGAGCATCGGTGAGATACACGTACACGCCGCACCGGGCATGGATGAACACGCCGTTGCCCGCTTGGTGGCGTTGGAGATTCAGCGTCTGCAGGAGCGCCAAAGCGCCTCTACCCGCTCCCACTTCAGTGATGAGGACTGATTATGCTGATGTGTCTCGGCCAGTTTGTATTCGGCATTGATACCCTGAGTTACCAGCAGCTGCAGCGGCAGAACAGTTGGCGTTGGGCCGCCAATAATCGCGTGGGCCAACGCCCTGCCCGCCAGTACGTGGGCCAGGGTGACGACATCATTACCCTGAGCGGCTGGATTGCACCCGAACTGAAAGGCGACGCCACGGCCGTTGACCAACTGCGTATGCTGGCCGACAAGGGCGAGCCCCAAGTACTGGTAGATGCCACCGGTACCGTGTACGGCCTCTGGGTGATCGAAGGCCTGACCGAGACGGGCACCCTGCACCGCATCGACAGTAAACCCCGCCGCCTGGAATTTTCATTGACCATTGCCCGTGTGGATGATGACCAGATCGACCAAGCGGGCATGATTACCAGTGCTCAGGATCTGATGTGAAGAAAATAAAACCCAGCTACCGCCTGGTGGTAAATGGCCAGGACATCACCCCCAAAATCAACGGCCGCCTGGTCAACCTGACACTGACCGACGAACGGGGCGACAAGGCCGACCAGCTGGATGTCACATTGTCAGACTACGATGGCCGAATGCCTATCCCGCCACGCAGCGCCAAGATAGCGGTATGGATTGGCTGGGATGAACAACTGACCTACAAGGGCCTGTTCACCCTGGATGAAGCCACACACTCAGGCCCGCCCGATGTAGTGACGCTGCGTGCCCGCAGTGCCGATTTTATCAGCCCGCTGAAACAGAAACGGCAGCAAAGCTGGCACCAGAAAACACTGGGGGATATCCTCGCCACCATCGCCGGCCGCAGTGGCCTGAGCGCCGTTGTACACCCGTCTCTGGCTGGCCAGCTGGTGGAGCATATCGACCAGACCGACGAATCTGACCACAACCTGTTGTTGCGCCTGGGGCACCGTTGGGATGCCATGCACGCCATCAAGAACGGCAAGCTGCTGTTCGCCCCCGCCGGCGACGGCAAAACCGCCAGCGGTGCCGCACTGCCAGGCACGACACTGATTCGCAAACAGGGCGACACCCACCAATTCACCGCCACCGATCGGCCCAACAACTACACCGGGGTGCAGGCACATTGGCACGATGTGAACACCGGCCAGCAGATGACCGAAACCGCCGGCAGTGGTGCCACCGCCAAGGTACTCCGGCACCCATACCCCACCCGCGCCGAGGCTGTTGCCGCCGCTGCCGCCGAATGGCGCGCACTCAACCGTGCACTGTCAAAGCTGACCATTCACCTGGCCAAGGGCGATGCAGGGCTCTTGCCGGAGATACCGGTAACAGTGGCGGGCTATAAGCCGGAGATTGATGGCACAGACTGGGTGATGGAGCGCGTGGTTCACTCGCTGAATGACTCAGGGTTTACCACGCGGGGGGAAATGGAGGTTAAGGGGTGAGGATGAATAATCAGCCAGTTGCTACCTTTGCCGCAGGCCTAAAGCCTATCCTCACTTCAAACCCACATGCATCTGCATAGCGACGGATGGTTTCAAGCTTTGGTGATTTACCACTTTTTTCAATACGGCAGACATTACTTTTGGCGGTGTGCATACGACGCGCAACTTCTTCCTGTGTCAGCCCAGCCGCAGTCCTCATGCTGATCAACTCATTGATCAACTCGAACTCCGGTGCCAGCGCATCATACTCTCGCTTAACCGCTTCATTTTGAAATGCTTTTTCTTTGAGGTTCTGAAGACTCATTTTTTAACCTCCTTCATTCTGTTACGTGCCAAGTCCAAGTCCTTTTTGGGCGTCTTTTGGTCTTTCTTGACGAAAGCATGCAGGATTTGAACACTCTGACCATCCATGTAGCAATACAGGCCCCTGCCTAATCCTTCTTTGGCTTTCGCCCTAATCTCGAAGAGCCCATCTCCCAACGATTTCGTGTGAGGCTCACCAAGATTCGCTCCGTGCGCTTCTATCATCTCAAGAAGGTGGATCATCCTGGCCTGTATTTTTTCAGGCATCTCAAGTATGGCGGCTTCGACACCTGCGTAAAAATCAATTTCCCAAGCCATTCAACCTCCCGTTGAGTACATTGTTATCATAATTGATAACCGCCCCAAGTCAAGCAGCACTCAACCTATCCATCAGCCTCGACACATCCAGCCCAGGGCTGGCCACAAACAACTCTGTGCCCTTCCGCTTCACTGCGACACTGTAATTCAGGCTGAAGAGATACTGTTCAAAGCGTTCGTACATCTTCCGTATCTCATCCGCATTGTCATAGGTGAGCACCCACGGGCGGTCCAATGCTTCAATCGCACGTGCCAACATCTCGTGGTCAGCATGCTCGTAGAAGTTGGTGTAGAGGGTGGAACCCTTCATGTAATACGGTGGGTCAATGCAGTACAGGCTGCGCTCAGGTAGAACTTCGTTGGTATGCTGGATGAAATCGATGGCATCCAGATTGTAAAGGTGAATCCGGTGCTTATACTTCTGGATGCGGCGGATCTTGTCTGCCAATGCCACCTTGTTAAAGCGACAGTCAATCTTGTAAGCACCGTCTTGCTTCTTACCACCAATGACACTGGCATTACGAATAATGCCAGAGCGGTTGGTACGGTTTAGAAAGAAAAGAGCAAACCCCATCTCCAGTACGGTAGAGGGTGTTTTCTCGTTATAAATATCACGCTGCCGATGCCATTCATCTAGTGTGACGGGCGTAGTCATCATCATATCGATGAAGTTATCTGAATCATTCAGCACCGAATGCCAGAAGCTCCAAATACCGCGATCAATATCGTTTACGTGTATTTCATGCACTACGCTTCTAAATAAAAGCGAAAGTGCAAGGCCACATCCACCGGCGTAAGGTTCGGCATAATGCCCACGATCCAATCCATTTTCATGGATTAATGTAGACATCATATCGAATATTGCTGTTTTACCACCGGGATATCTCAGTGGTGAAGGTGTCGTAGCCATATAAACCAATCAATAAAAAATTTTTACATATTATATTATTTTTTTGAAATTTCCGAAAGCATATAATCGATAATTTCTTGTATATTATCCCAAGCTTGTTTCAGCCTAATATGATCAGGATAAATTTTAGCATGAGCATTCAAGCCAAGTGTCAACGGCGACAATAAATGCTTTTCATCAGAAGCTATCCTTTTCAGCTCTTGTAAGGCTGAAAGCCGAGGCTGTTTAAAATCTGATTTATTTTTTTGCAAGTACTGAACAATTTTATCAATCAATACGTGTTTTTTACCAACTGAAGATGACTTCTCCCTCATAACATCTTCGAAAAATGCCTCATATATATTTTCTAAAAATGCACGAGTTAATAACGAAACTGCCAATGGCTGATCCTCAGCACGAATTGTCTTCATTTCATTAAAAACACGCCTTAAGTGCGGGCTATCAATCCTCGGCCTAAAGTCATGCGGCACCACATAGTTTCGCTGATCAGGGTTTCTACGTTGTCCAGGCTTCTTATCATTGCCTTCCGAGTTTGGGCCTGAGGAAGATTGACTGGCTGACTCTTCAACCTCTTCCTCATGCGTCGTCTGAGAGGAAACAACATTTATAGGCTCAGTAGGCTCAGTAGGCTCAGACAAGTTTTGAGAGCCAGGAACACCTGATATAGGGTCATTAAAGGACAAAGAGCTGCTTGATTCTACCCCGCTTTCACTTGAAGAGCTTGACTCCCTACTGACATCACTACCTGATGACTGCCGCGCGTACTTTGCTTCCTCTAAGTGACGACGGGCAACTCGGTCAGTAGGTGCTATTGATTGGCTAATCAACGTCTTTGCATAGGAAAGAAGAATTTCTTTATTAGCGCGAGAGTTAACAATACTCCTCTCATCAAGCAAGTCATCGCAAAAACGCTTTACAACAATGTTGAATTGGTCGATTGGAACATTTATCACGACATCTCGATCAGTAGATTTACTTACAATGCCCATAGTCTGCCTCAAGAATGGGTTCACCAAAAATCGAGATGCAGTAGTTAAAACGCCATTTTTTCCAGAATCAGAAATAAACCCTTTTTCAACACTATAATCTAGAATAGCCAAAGAGAGTGAATTCCGATCACTCTTGTTTAATCGTTCGTTATGGCGTGTTTTTTGCTCTGCATTCCACTTTTTCGTACCAATGCCATCTTGCAAACCTTCATGACGGCGCTCGATCCATAGATCACTATCTTCACGTGAATCAAAAACATGACATTCAATTTTTTTGGGAAACAACTTGCTTTTGTCCGCAAGTCGCTTGAAATATCGATACTCTCCAGATGGACTCTTTTCTGGATCATTTAGAAGAGTAAGTGCGCAGATACGCCTATTACCTTCAAGCACAACGTACTTATTCCCGGAGTCTCGCATTACAGCAATATTATCGAGGGGGCTCAGACTATTTTCGGCTATGTCTTTAGCAAGCTCTTTAACCTTCTCACTTCGAACTAAATACTCTATAACTTCAGCTTGATTTTTCATTTCCACATGCCGTGGATTCTCAAGATCCAGATAAATATCTAGTACGTTCAATTGTTTAGCTGTAGCCAAAGCCTAACCTCCTATTAACTGCTTTTGCTTTTATTACGCGCCCTGATGGTGAGACGTTACTAATTGGGCACGTTCCTGCTTTGCAACCGCGCGATAGTTTTCAAGCAAAGCGCGTTCATTACCATTGAGCGGCTTTGGGGTTCGGGTGCCTGAAACGACATACATGACATCGACCCCAATGGTAGATGCACGTGAAAGCATATCGCTGGGAAGCCCCTGACGGCCGCGGATTACATCGCGAATTCGCTGCGGGTGCGATTCACCCATTCGGCGAGCAGCCTCAGTGATCGGCATCCCCAGCTGCTCCAACTCTTCGGTAAAGCGCTGGGTGATTGCGGTCGATAAGTTATCGGTACAACGTCCCTGTTCCATATCCTCATTCCTTTTGGTTTAACCAGAAATCATCCCTGGTTGGTTTTTTTCTCTTGCCGCTGGCTGGACGACATCACTTCGCTGACTCTGAACACGGCCTCTCGCTGCTCATCACAGAGGTGGCGGTAGTTGTCCAATAGTGCGGTTTCATCAGGTTTCAATTTTTCCACGCCTGGCTTCTGAGCCCCTGTCAAAACGTAGAATATATCCACCCCTATTACCGATAAGCGCCCAACTAGCTCCGCTGGGCACTTCTTACGCCCAGCGACTACATCTTTGAGGCTTTGCGGCCCTGTATCGCCGATAGCACGTGACGCTGCAGCCAATGAGTAGCCACACCGCTCAATTTCTTCACGCAGTCTAACGTGTATATCTTCTACCGAATCACTTGACACGGTGTAATATTCCTACCATTATTCCCCACATGAACGGTTCACAACCGTTACCCATCGCCCTAACCGCCAAGTAAAGGACGAACAACCATGAACACTGAAACAACCGCTAACGCTGACAGCTCTGCCACATTCGACTGGGATCAGTTGAAAACCAACTACAACCCGTCACGTCGTATCCAAGCCATCGTTATTTCAGCAACGACAGCCGCTGCGAAAACGTCAGACCTTGGGGCCGAAATGCAAAACGACGGGCAGCCAGTGGGGTTCGCTCACAGCCACCCTTTCTACCGTAACGGGAAGGTTTGGTATCTCGCCCCGTTCAAAGCAGTGCACAAGCCAACCAGCCGTTTCTGGCCAAATCAAATTCTCGCGAATAAGAGCTTTGACGGCTTCACTGGCCTCCTCGCTGATCCAAGGCCAAACGATCAGGTCGGGACAGGAACCGAAGCTAAGTGCAAGAACGCCCCGGAACCCCGGGATATCCCGGTCCATCGCCACAAATGAAGCGTTACCTTCACGCTTCAGGTACTCAAGTATCGCGTCGCGCATTGCCGCTCCTTGGCTAATAGTCGTTCATAACCGTTATCAACAGTTAATAGGATTATACCCATGCCCGCCACTCCTGCCAGCCACCGTAAGCCAAAACGCGGCAACCATGTGCCGCTCACCACAATGCTCAAGCCTGAAGAGTTCGCCCAGGTTGAGGCACTGGCTTCTGACGAGGTTCGCTCCATGTCCAGCATGGCACGTCTCTTGGTTGCCGAGGCCCTTGAAGCCAGAGCTTCCCACACTGGCTCTTAATGTACGGCTATGGCCAGCGAAATCCACGGTGCATAACCGCCTCATACGGACATTGACATGAAGAAACAACACAAAGACCGGGGCGGCATTCTGTCCCCCCTGATGGCCTGCTATCACGCAGCCCATGACTACCCAGGCGGCTTGCCTGTGTTGGCGGTGATGATGAATAAACTGCCCGGCACGCTTCAAAAGAAGCTCAGCCCCAACCAGGACACGCATCAGCTATCACTGGAAGAAGCTGCTCACATCCTGCGCATCACTAAAGATGGCCGCATTCTGGACGCACTGGGCGCTGAAGGTGACGCCGTGTGGTTTCGCCCGGATGAGGTTCCCAGTATCCCCGCAGAGCTGGACATCCTCGGTAGCAGTACCTGCCTGATGAGCCGCTCAGTCGCTGTT
>Ga0193951_1001526_pt1 | contig 10253 bp, 8 predicted proteins | sample BB_2_MG_FD_140370 | JGI IMG/M metagenome (GOLD analysis project Ga0193951, IMG submission 140370) | Microbial mat bacterial communities from the Broadkill River, Lewes, Delaware, United States - BB_2_MG | ecosystem: Environmental > Aquatic > Freshwater > River > Microbial mats | place: USA... | reverse complement strand
TATTTAGCACCACTGTTTTTGATCAATTGCGCCCATTCCTCGGCATCAAACTTTTCGGCCGTAAAACCATCTAACTGCTTCATGTAGTCATCGTGGTTGATGTAACCATTAAAAAATGACCACGACTCATCAATACCATTAACGGCATAAATACCATAATGAATAAAGATCCCTAGCTTGGCATCTTTAAACCAAGCCATGCGTTTATCTTTCTCTTTTGCTGTTTCGTCATTTTGCTCCTGAGCACTTACTGATGTCATCACCAATAAAAATGCAAAAGCAGATACAAGTAATTTTCTCATCTTTATATGTGTTTATTTCTTTTTTGTTTTCCAGGTACGTCCTTCGTTGTTAATGTGCCAACGGTAAGTGCTTTCTTGTCGTTCGGCACTGACTTGAAAAAGGGAAGTTGTCCTTTCCAAAGTTGGGTTATAGCTCAGCTGAGGCAATCCTGATTTTTTCAACTGAGAAAGGCTTAATGCATATTCACCTGTTTTGTTACGATGTGCTTTCTGTGCATAATAAACCTGGTACAGTTCCCACTTCACCAATTCATCATCATCAAAAACAAAAGCGTCCTCTCCTTGTCCGGAAACCAGATCCGAAAACTGAATAAAACCCCATGTTTCTGGTCGGTGCATATCAACAACACCTTGTGGTGACCACACCCAGTTATCTTCTGGGAAGTGCTTTTGCGTTTCTGGGTTAATGCTTTTGGAGTATACGCCCTTAATCACTTCAGTCTGCCATTGTACACGGCTAAAATTAATTCGCCATTGATGGCCTGCTTTCGCCGGCACACCACCATAATACTCGTGAAGAACATCCATTGGCAATGCAATTTCAACATACCAACCTTCATCAATATCCTTTGGCTGATTCACCGTACCCACAACCTTTACTGCTGACCTTAAGCCTGTGATATCCCAACTGTTTATAGCTGGCCCACCTTCACGATAAGGTTTTGCCAAAAGCAGATCCCAAACCGTATTAAAGGCATTTAATTCCAACTCATAATATCCATGGGTATCGCCATTAGGGTCAATAAAAACCTCAAAATCATTGTCATAAAAAATAACCTCATCACGTTCTGTTATGGTGGCCCACACATGAGGTTCTTCAAGAAAAGCTGCAACATAGAGGTAATCATCATCCCAAAGCATCTTAGCCTTAGTATCATACTGTGGCTTTGGCTGCTTATCGCCCTCTATATCCACAAATAAATTGGTCCATGGCGCATCTTGCCAAGCCTGCTCGGTCAGTTCCCCATCTATGGTTAATGCCTGTGGTGTACGGTAGCACACATAACCCTCTGGTTTAAAAGGCGGCATTTCAGGTGATTTAACAGCCGAATTATCTGTCGCTTGACAAGCCACTAACAACAGAGTGACAATTAATAAAAGTACAGCTTTCATATTTTATCCATTTTCGTATTTAACTAACTAAAGTACATCTTTTAAACAAGGGTATTTAGTTGGCTAAGTCATTTATGTTCAATAATACAACTCCGATGGCTGAACCATACGCTTTTCTTCATTTGGAGCTTGCACCCTAACTTCCTGAGCAGCACCACCACCAATTTGTCGATATATCAAACGTATCGAATGTAAACCTGCAGCTAATGCTACTGCCCCATCACGCTCACGTGCACCATGGCTACCATCGTTATCTACAACTAATTTATCATTTATAAACAGTTGATCACCATCATCAGAAGTAGTAAAAAACTTATACACACCATCTGATGACGCCTTGTAATAGCCGGTAAAAACAAGTGCATAATTCTCTTTTCCTTTAAAATCAGTAATACCAAAATCAGTAACTATGGCTTCGTCATTTGCCTTATGCTCTAAATTAACACTTTTACTTTTTGGAAACCTGCCCTTATAATATTGTCTTCTTAAACCGACTTTTACTTTACGAATAACGGGCTTAGCACATTGTTGCAAGGCATAGCTACTTTCGTAAATCTTACTGTACACGTCACCCTTGAATGCTCTAAACCTCACCTCACACGTTTCTTTAATTTCAACAGGTCCAGTGTATTGAGCAGACGTTTGTGTGGGTGCCGAGCCATCTAGGGTGTAATATACTTTCATATCCTCCAATGGCACTGTAATTTCGAAAACTGCTGTATCCATAAATACATGTTGCTTGTCGAAACCAGTTAGTGTAGGTAGGTGATAAAACACCTTATCGTGGTGAAATTTATCCACGTGTGACGCCAAGCGTGTCGAGAATGATGTATAATTTTTATTGGCCTTTTCTGTCCAACCACTTTCTGCTAGTGCTAACATACGAGGCAGTGCTTGGTAATATAAACGATCAACATTTGGAATACGTTCGGTCCAAATGTTTGCCTGAACGCCATGTATACTTTTTGCCATCTCCTTCGTGAAATCTTCGGGTACCGGCTCAAAATCATATGTTTTTTGAGTTGGCGTTGCACTATAAGGAAAATCAAGGTAATACTCAAAATCAGGTGTCACAATTACATCGTTACCATTTTTAGCGGCGGTACTTAAGGTGTGCGGAGCCCAATTGCGCCACCACATTACAGTGGTTGTTTTGCTTAGTCCACCTTCTACAATTTCATCCCAGCCCATTAGCTGTTTGCCCTTAGTGGCCAAGAAAGCTTCGATGTGATGGTTAAAATGAGATTGTAGTTCGTGCTCATCATTTAAGCCATTTTTTTGAATAGCCGCTTGACACTTTGCACACTTCTTCCACTCATCTTTATTCACCTCATCGCCACCAATATGAATGTACTTAGATGGAAACAGTTCAGCAACCTCTGTTAATACATTCTCGATAAATTGATAGGTAGATGGTTTACCTAAACACGCCGGATAAGAAAAATGCTCTCCCCAACCTGCTTCATCGGTACATGATAAGTAGGGATAATTATCAATAGCCGCCTTAAAATGACCAGGAATATCAATTTCCGGAATGATTTCGATGTTACGCTTACTGCAATATTGTATAAAGTCGCGCATTTCAGCTTTGGTGTAAAACCCACCATACATTTTTACGCCTTCTTTCGTTTCATAGCGATCGCCTGGCAGAGCAAAAGTAGCATCTTCGCTTGCCCGCTTAATACACAAACTATCATTTTTATCATGCAAACGCCAAGCGCCCTTTTCGGTTAAGAGCGGATACTTCTCAATTTGCAAACGCCACCCTTGGTCATCTGTAAGATGTAAATGCAGTTTGTTGAGTTTATAATGTAACATCTTATCTGCAAATTCTTCCAGCTCATCCATCGTGAAAAAGTGACGTGACACATCGAAGTGCATTCCTCGATATTCAAACCTTGGTGCATCAACAATTTCACAACACTTTAATTCAAACGAAGTACCTCCATAAGGTATCATTTGCAATAAAGTCTGAAAACCATAAATCAACCCAGCATTTGATGCGGCTTCAATCTGTATTTTATCCTGCTCAACAGTTAATTTATAATGTTCCTCTGGCATATCTGCAGCATAAACAAGTGCCAGAAGTGTGGCCGTATTTGTAGAATCCACAATTAGTCCCTTATGACCTGTATTTAAAATTAAGTCGTTAAACAGACCAGCCAATTCACCTTGATCAGTAGCACTTTGATCAACGTAAAGTCCACTCCTTATACTTAGGAAGCTCTCTGCATAAGTCATCTGATTAGGCAGTGGAATAATATCATATTTCTCAACTTGTATGGGTTTGTTGTTACAAGCTAACAAACTACAGAGTGATACAAGTGCAATAAAAAAGAATGATTTGTTCATATTGGATAAATTGTATTTGACAGCAGCAAAATTACAAAGCCATTAATGGCACGACCTGCTGTTGGTGTTCTTTATTGGTAAATAAATGTTCTACACCAAAACTATTTATCCTGAAAAGGAGATAAATACATAAGGGAAACACGTTATATTAGGGCTAATGAACGAAGGACGCATTTGCCAATAAAACACCAGATGGGTCGTGTATCTTTTCATCAACTAAATTAAGCGCTCATAATTTATGGCGTTTACCTCTTTGAGTAAGACATAAAAATTCACAAAAAAAATGGCATCCAGATTTGTCAACTTTAGAAAAAGTTATACTTTTGTGCCGCTGTTGTAATAAACAGTTTCTGTTACACGAACAGAAAACGCGAAAATAGCTCAGTTGGTAGAGCACGACCTTGCCAAGGTCGGGGTCGCGGGTTCAAGTCCCGTTTTTCGCTCAGGTTTAATAGTAATTAAAATTGATATGCTTTGCTATGATCAATTTTAATTTGCCGATGTAGCTCAGGGGTAGAGCGTTTCCTTGGTAAGGAAGAGGTCACGAGTTCAATTCTCGTCATTGGCTCAAAAAAAGAGGGTAATCAATTATGATTACCCTCTTTTTTTATTTTAAATCTATCTTATTTTATTTACCACCGTCTCGTCAATACTAAACTTACCAGGCCCTTTACTAAAAAGTACAAATAGCATGATAAGGTAAGTCAAGGGAACTTCGAAACCATTATCTGCTGCCGGATAACCATTAGTTAAGTGTACCACCAAGATGGCTACTAACATGATGATCATTAAAGGGATACTAATGTAACGGGTTAAGAAGCCAAGCATTAATAAAAAGAACCCTACAAACTCGAAGGTTCCAACAACTAAGACACTCAGTGTAGGTAAGGGGAAATGCAATGATGCAAAATAATCTGCCGTACCTCCAATGTCTTTAAATTTGGCAACGGCAGGATGGTAAAAGCCAAATGCCAACAGTAACCTCATAACTAATAATGCCCAGTCACCCGAACGTTTAGAAGTATCATTTATGAACTTTATTACATTTCTCATTGAACAGATTTTTTGTTAATAAATAAGCTAAATTGGTAAAGTTTTGTAATTAACCGTCTAAGATATAATTAAAATCTTCTTGTTAATTAAGATATTGCAAAAAAGTAACAGATATTTCTTAACATTTTTTACATTATCTCATAAAAAAGGCAGTTGCCAACTCAGGTAAATACCCCAAAATGGACATTTGGAGCTAGCTCACTTGCACCGAATCAATATCAAGGCATACCATTACATAGTATCACTCCATTATTCAGTGCAGCTTGATCACCTTCCATAATATGGATGGGATTTGTTAACTATTGAATACAAAAAAATGGTATGATATCTAAAACAGAACCTAGAGACAATGGCAGGATTTTAGGTATGAATTCCAATGCATCTTCAATGGTATACACTTCCATCTCCTACCCTTCAAAGCCTAACAATTTATTTAAAGCTGGAGTATACTTTTCTTGTCTTTATAATGATAGCTTTAATATTAAAGCACACCCATTTCTTTTACCTTCTGTCAATTAAACATTTCATTATTTTATTGCAAATGATAAAAGGGCGTCATTTTTGCGCATTACGTAGTTTATCCCTTAAAATTTGTTTCTGCTCTTCGCTTAGACTAAGTTCAATACCTTGATCGTCTACCCGCTTTTTCATTCGACCAATGGCTTTGCTTATAAAACGCACCTGCACCTTAAAACGTCTACAGTATTTACACATCATCAAGTGTAAATTCAGTCTAAATCTTTCAAGAAAACTTAACTTATCTTGCTGATCTTTAGAAATAAGAAAGGTCGCTTCTTTGCATGTAATCATCATTTTTCCTTTTGTGTCCATTCTCTTCCTATTTAAACCAACCTTTTTCTAAACAATCGCGCAATTGTAAGCGCGCTCTATGCAACATCACCCATAAATTGGACGGTGAAATATTCAGTTCCTTACATACTTCATCGCTTTTCATTTCTTCCATAATACGCAAGATGAAACAGGACGCCCAGTTATCTGGCAAATGATCAATACAGGCCTTTAGAATACTGTTAAATTCCTTGTTTTCAAACTCATGATCAGCTGCAATCGCCCATTCTTGCGGTGCCTTTTCATCCAACCAATGGTCATTCATCGTACCGTACTTTCCGAATCGCTCATCAGGCACATCAACAATCAACTGATTATTATTACTCTTTTTTCTATAATGATCGATTATTTTGCGCCTTAAAATCGCCGTTAACCATGTCTTCTCATTACTATTACCCAGAAAACTTTCTTTTCCTTTGATACCAGCCAAAAAAGTTTCCTGCACGAGATCCTCAGCCACTTCTGAGTTATTAACCCGGGTAATGGCGTAGCGATAGAGGTAATCAGCATAGGCATCTACCCATAAATTGGGATTAAGTAAATTACTCATATCATCATTAAATGTTAGAACAGTTAAAATTAAACACTTCTTACCATTAAAAGATGTGTTCTAACAGAATTAACAAATTCTTTTCTTGCACATGGTGATGCTTATGCTTCATTTTAATAATTTTGCCGCGCAAAACAGATTAACCACTTATGAAAAATTTAAAACTTAAAGCACTAATACCCATTGGTGTATTCTTAGTCGTGTACCTTGTACCCGGTTGGCTAAGCGGCGATTTTTATAAAATGCCGATCATCATCTCCTTCTTAATCGCGGCTCTAACAGCCATTGGTATGGCACCAGGTGCCAAAACCAAAGAAAAGATAGATCATTTTACGAAAGGCATGGGACACACCGGCATTATGATGATGTGCTTAATATTCTTGATGGCTGGTGCCTTTGCCAATGTTGCTCGAGAAATGGGGGCAGTTAATGCCACGGTCGACATTGGTCTCTACTATCTACCAAAAGAAATACTCTTGGCTGGCATTTTTATAATGGCCTGTTTCATTTCATTGGCTGTAGGCACATCGGTTGGTACAGTTGTAGCCCTTACTCCTGTGGCTATGGGCTTAGCCGATGCCATTGGACTAAATGCAGCTATTCCTGTTGGTGCGGTCATTGGCGGTGCTATGTTTGGCGATAACTTGTCGATGATTTCGGACACTACGATAGCCGCCACACGAACGCAAAACTGCCAAATGAGGGACAAATTCCGAATGAATATTAAACTGGTGCTACCTGCTGCCATCATTTCATTTGTCGCCTATCTATTTATGCCTTCCACCGGCATGAGTCAAAGCATTTCACTAAGCTATTACGATTACATCAAGTTAATTCCCTATTTAGTGGTATTATTAGCTGCTGTACTAGGTGTTAATGTATTTGTAGTACTAAGCATCGGCATTGCACTGGCAGGTGGTATTGGCATGCTTAACGGTGATTTTGACATCTGGCGTCTTCTATCTTCAGTTAGTAAAGGTATGGAAGGCATGGCTGAAATTGTAATCGTATCCTTATTAGTAGGTGGCATTGTGGAAATTGTTCGCCTCAACGGAGGCATTGATTACATCATCCATCACATTGGTCGAAAAACAAAAGGAACAAAAGGTGCAGAGATTAGCATTGTGGGACTTACGGGGCTCGTTAACATCTTCACGGCCAACAATACCATCGCCATTCTTATGTCTGGCCCAATTGTAAAAAACATAGCGGATAAATTTGGTATCGAAGGCAAACGCTCTGCCAGCCTCATGGATACTGCTTCGTGTTTTGTGCAAGGCACACTGCCTTATGGGGCACAAATATTGGCTGCTGTTGGTTTAGCCGCTGGTGCTCTATCCCCGTTTGACATCATGGGCTATTTATTCTACCCCTTTTTAATGGGCTTCACCGTACTTACCTCTATTCTTATCAAAAGAAAATAAACAAAAAAGGGTATCCCGAACTCGGATACCCTTCAATTTAATTATATTCTTCTAGTTCATACCTTGCAAATACTTGTAAAACTCACTATCCGTTGAAAGTATGATGTGGGTTTGTCCGTCAAAGGTTTTTTCATAGGTCTCCATTGACTTCATAAAACCATATAGCTCACGAGCACGTGGTGTTTTATCATAAGCCTTTGCATAAATACCTGCCGCTTCACCATCAGCTTTACCTTTAATCTCTTCTGCTGTTTTATAGGCTTCAGATACAATGGATCTCAACTCTCGATCTTTCTCACCATTAATACGAGACGCTTCTCCTTGTCCTTCAGATTTAAACTTATCGGCAATACGGTAACGCTCACTTTTCATACGCTCGTACACCTGCGTTTTCACCTTCTCTTCATAGTCAATACGCTTAAAGCGGAAATCGAGAATAACCACCCCTAACTCTTTGGCCTGCTCATTGGCAGCCACCTGAATCATCTCTTGAATCTTGTGTCTACCTGTTTTAATGGTGGTAAGACTATCCCCTATCATTTCGCCAATGATACCTGAAGAAACAGGTGTACGATTGCTTGTTCGCACGGTCTCTTCAATGTTGTGCTTGGCAATATAGTTTCGGGTTTGTCCATCCAAGATATCATCTAACCGCGTATAAGCACCACGCTCATTATTCATTCGTTTGTAAAACTGTAAGGGATCAATAATTTGCCAGCGGGCATAAGTATCCACAAAAATGTACTTTTTGTCTTTTGTGGTTAATTGATTTGGATCACCATCCCATTCTAAGTAACGCTTATCGAAAAAGTGAGTGTCCTGAAAAAAGGGTAGTTTAAATTTCATACCAGGTGTAGTAATGGCATTACCTACTGGCTTACCAAACTGGGTAACAACTACCTGTTCTGTTTCGTTGACAATGTATGTACTTTGTGCAAATAGAAACAAAACCACAAAGCCCAATACGAGGCCTATAATCGTTTTCTTATTGTCCATCTTGAGTTGCTTTTTGCTGTGATAGTTGCATTTGTAAAAGAGGTAAAACACTGTTCCCCTTCTGATCCGTAATAATTTTCTGGCCTAAGCGCGGAATAACACTTTCCATTGTTTCTAGGTAAATACGACGTTTAGTCACCTCTGGCGCCTTAATGTATTCCGTGTACAACTCATTAAAACGAGCCACATCACCTTGAGCATTATTCACACGTTCAGTAGCATAACCTTCCGCCATTTGAATGGTTTCAAGCGCCTGACCTGCCGCCTTTGGAATAACCTTATTATATTCCGCTTTAGCTTGATTAATGAGCGTTTCCTTCTCTTGTTCTGCTTCATTTACCGCATTAAAAGCTGCTTTTACAGGCTCTGGCGGATTCACATCTTGCAAAACCACTTGTTCTACCTTAACTCCCAAAGAGTACTCCCGACAAATTTCTTGCATCAACTCTTGCATTTTCAAGCTAATCTCCGATCGCCCAACTGTGATCACCTCATTCACAGTTCGGTCGCCAACAATTTGACGCATGGCTGATTCTGATATATCACGTAGCGTTACTTCCGGATTACGTACTTTAAACAAATAATTAAATGGATCATCAATACGGTATTGAACTACCCACTCCACATTAGCCAAGTTTAAGTCGCCCGTAAGCATTAACGACTCCTCAATTCCACCCTTTCGGCTATATTGAGATTTAACACCGGCGCTACTTGTTCTAAATCCAAATTCCATCTTTTGCTGACGTTCAACGGCTACTTTATATACCGATTCAACAAGCGGAATTTTATAGTTTAATCCTGGTTCTACCGTACGTACATATTTTCCAAAGCGCACGATCACTCCCACTTCCATTGGTTCTATCTGAAAAAATGCCATCCACGCAGCAAGCGCTAACAACACAATCAGACCAACAGATCGGAAATTCTTAAGCAATTTCTCAAGCAATTGGTTTGAGGAATTGAGATTCGAAAATTGATTTGAAGTCATCCGTTATTTATTTGAGGTTATAATCAAATTATTATCTCAAATGTAGTATAAAAAGAGGAGGAAGGGAAGTATTTTTTAATAACTTGAATCACCAAACAAAGCTTTTGTATTATTGAAAATAGTAATACTATCCAAAATGCAGACTTAAGTCCATTGATTAGCCTTAAGTCTGCAATGTTACTTATTCACTATCAACATTCTTCATCATTAGCGTTAATGGAAATTTCTTGCGCAATACTTTTTCCTGCGCTTTGGTCATCGAATGATAGTCTATGCCGAGACTTTCGGCATTATCTTTTCGGATATCCCAAACGGTTGAATACACCTCATCAAGAACCGACAAATAATCATCATAAGTGGTGCTGTTGTTATATTCATACAATATAACATACTTATCATTCTTCATAATGTGCGAATGCAATTCATTCTGCATATTACGCCGCTTCGAATGTGATGAGTGCTTAATTACAAATATTTTAATCCCTTCAAAAAACGCCTCTTCTCGACTTAAGGCTTTAGCATCTTTAGGTGGCAATAAGTTAAAAAGTGCAGATTCGTTTTCCCTGAAATCAACCACCCCTTTGGGCGTCGCTGCATAAGCTATCTTTAACAAACTACTATTACGT
>Ga0193951_1001525_pt1 | contig 10254 bp, 11 predicted proteins | sample BB_2_MG_FD_140370 | JGI IMG/M metagenome (GOLD analysis project Ga0193951, IMG submission 140370) | Microbial mat bacterial communities from the Broadkill River, Lewes, Delaware, United States - BB_2_MG | ecosystem: Environmental > Aquatic > Freshwater > River > Microbial mats | place: USA... | reverse complement strand
TGGATTCGTTTTTGGTTGAGCAAGATTGTAATCGCACTTATTTATAGTATATACATTGTAAATAAAAAAACGAAGTAGTTTTTTATGGATTTAAGATTAAAAACTGAAGAGTTTAACTCGGATACTCATATAACGATTTCAGGATCAAAAAGTGAATCAAATAGATTGTTGATTTTACAACAGTTATATCCCGATTTACAGATAGAAAATTTATCAGACTCTGATGATACGCATCATTTGCAAGAAGCGTTATCTTCTGATGATACAGTTGCAGACATTGGACATGCAGGAACCGCTATGCGTTTTTTAACTGCTTTTTTTGCAACGCAAGAAGGAGTAACGAAAGTGTTGCAAGGTTCAGAGCGCATGCATAATCGACCAATTGAAATTTTGGTCAACGCACTTCGTGATTTAGGAGCAGATATAGAATATGTAGAAAAAGAAGGATATCCGCCACTCAAAATATCAGGAAAAAAACTAACAAAGGATAAAGTTTCAATTAATGGAAATGTAAGTAGTCAATATATTTCAGCATTAATGCTAATTGCTCCAAGTTTACAAAACGGATTGGAGATTGAGTTAGTAGGAAAAATCACATCGGTTCCTTACATCAACATGAGCTTACAGCTATTACATCAATTAAATGTTGAAGCTGAGTTTAGAGGACAGGTTATTAAAATAAAACCTAAATCAACAGTAGAGAAACGAACAGTTGTAGTTGAGTCCGATTGGAGTTCAGTATCTTATTTTTACTCGATTATAGCATTGAGTAAAGTGGGAGCTTCTGTAAAATTATCAGCTTATAAAAAAGATAGTTTACAAGGAGATAGTTGTTTGTCAGAAATTTATAAACACTTTGGAGTAACGACTACTTTTGAAGAAAATTCAATTTTTTTAACGAAAGAAAGAGAACATAGTTTAGCTGTATTAAAAGAAGATTTAAAAAATGCACCAGATATAGCGCAAACCATAGCAGTTACTTGTTTTGGTTTAGGCATTGCTTGTGATTTAACAGGGCTGCATACCTTAAAAATAAAAGAGACTGATCGCTTAGAAGCATTACGTGAAGAATTAACAAAATTAGGAGCAAAGATTTCAGTTACTAATGAGAGTTTACATTTAAAAGCTTCCGAAGTAATTAAAGATAATATTCAAATAGCAACCTATAATGATCATCGAATGGCAATGGCTTTTGCTCCGTTGGCGTTAAAAGTTCCAATAGAAATTTTAGAAGCTGAGGTGGTAACAAAATCATATCGAAGCTTTTGGAAAGACATGGCTATTGTAGGGATAAAAAATGAAGAGGTAAAATAAACAGGCAATCACTTGACAACCCCTATGTTGAAATTGTATATTTGCCACCGTTAAGAAAATTTTACAAATGAAATTATCAAATTTTGATTTTGAATTGCCAAAGGAATTATTGGCAGAATATCCATCAGAACATAGAGATGAAGCACGTTTAATGGTGTTACACCGCGACACACAAAAAATCGAGCATAAATTGTTTAGAGATTTAATCGATTATTTTGATGAAGGAGATGTAATGATGTTAAACAATACGAAAGTATTTCCTGCTCGTATGTACGGAAATAAAGAAAAAACAGGAGCTCGTATTGAAGTATTCTTATTACGTGAATTAAATGCTGAAAATCGTTTGTGGGATGTATTGGTAGATCCAGCAAGAAAAATAAGAATAGGAAATAAATTATTTTTTGGAGAAGATGATAGTTTAGTAGCTGAAGTAATTGACAATACAACTTCTCGTGGTAGAACATTACGTTTCTTATTTGATGGACCTTATGAAGAATTTAGAAAAAAGTTAATTGAGTTAGGAGAAACTCCGTTACCAAAATATATTAAACGTGAGGTAGAGCCAGAAGATGAAGAGCGTTACCAAACAATATTTGCTAAGCATGAAGGGGCAGTAGCGGCTCCAACAGCAGGGTTGCATTTTTCTAAACATTTAATGAAGCGTTTAGAAATTAAAGGAGTAGACTTCGCTGAAACTACTTTACACGTAGGGTTAGGAACATTTAATCCTGTTGAAGTAGAAGATTTATCTAAGCATAAAATGGATTCTGAACAAATCATTATTCCACAAACAAGTGCAGATACTGTTAACAATGCGATTGCTAATAAAAAAAGAGTATGTGCTGTTGGTACCACAGTAATGAGAACGGTTGAGTCTTCTGTATCTTCTAGTCAGCAATTAAATGCTTATGAAGGGTGGACTAACAAGTTTATTTTTCCTCCATACGATTTTAGTATTGCTAACTGTATGGTAACAAACTTCCATACGCCAAAATCTACATTATTAATGATGGTCTCAGCATTTGCAGGTCACGATTTTATGATGGAAGCTTACCAAGAAGCAATTAAAGAAAAATATAAATTTTACTCGTACGGAGATGCGATGTTAATTTTATAAAAAAACAACTTTTATAATCATTAGCAAAACCTCACAAGTTACTTGTGAGGTTTTGTGTATTTTTGTACCTGATGACAGTAAAGAAAAAAGACATACGAGCATTAACCAAAGAACAACTACGTGATTTTTTTGTAGAGAATGACGATAAAGCCTTTCGTGGAAATCAGGTATATGAATGGTTGTGGCAAAAAGCAGCACATTCATTTGATGATATGACGAATTTATCAAAAGCAACACGCCAAATGTTAGATGATAATTTTGTAATAAATCATATTGAAGTAGATGCTATGCAACGAAGTAATGATGGCACAATAAAAAATGCTATCAAGTTACATGATGGATTGATTGTAGAATCTGTTCTAATTCCCACAGAAACCAGAACAACAGCATGTGTGTCGAGTCAGGTAGGTTGTAGTTTAGACTGTAAATTTTGTGCAACAGCGCGTTTAAAACGTATGCGTAATTTAAATGCCGATGAAATTTACGACCAAGTAGTTGCTATTGACAAGCAAAGTAGGTTATACCATAATCATAAATTATCAAATATTGTGTTTATGGGGATGGGAGAACCTTTAATGAATTATAACAATGTTATAAAAGCAATTGATAAAATTACCTCACCAGAAGGTTTAGGAATGGCTGCTCGTAGAATTACTGTGTCTACTTCAGGTGTACCTAAAATAATAAAGAAAATGGCAGATGATGAAGTACGTTTTAATTTAGCAGTTTCATTACACTCTGCTATTGATGAGGTTCGTACATCTATTATGCCATTCAATACTACTTTTCCTCTAAAAGATTTAAAAGAGTCTTTGGAGTATTGGTATGAAAAGACCAAGCGAAGAATAACGTATGAATATGTTGTTTGGAACGGAATTAACGATAAAAAAGAGGATATTGATGCGTTGGTTCGATTCTGTAGTTACGTTCCTTGTAAAGTTAATTTAATTGAATACAACCCTATAGACGACGGAGAGTTTCAACAAGCATCAGATAGAGCTTTAAATAATTATATTTCTAACCTTGAAATGAATGATATTGTGGTAAATGTACGTCGTTCTAGAGGAAAAGATATTGATGCGGCATGTGGACAATTAGCTAATAAAAGTTAGGTATTTATTTCTTATTTTTGCTAGCCAATGAAGCCAGTAGAGCAAATAAAACTTCCAATAGCGAAAGAAATGGAACTCTTTGAAACGAAGTTCAAAGATTCGATGCTATCCAAAATTCCATTATTAAACAGAATTACCTATTATATCGTTCGTAGAAAAGGAAAACAAATGCGACCAATGTTTGTGTTTTTGGTAGCAAAAATGGTTTCTAACGGAGGGTTTGATGAACGTACCTATCGGGGTGCCTCAGTAGTAGAGTTAATTCATACTGCAACATTAGTACATGATGATGTAGTTGATGATAGTAACCGTCGTAGAGGGTTCTTTTCAATGAACGCCTTATGGAAAAATAAAATAGCTGTTTTAGTAGGTGATTATTTACTTTCTAAAGGATTATTACTTTCGATAGATAATGAAGATTTTGACTTACTGAAATTGATTTCGATTGCAGTACGCGAAATGAGTGAAGGAGAGTTACTGCAAATTGAAAAAGCGCGTAAATTAGATATTACTGAAGAAGTATATTTTGAAATCATTCGTCAAAAAACAGCAACTTTAATAGCAGCTTGCTGTGGAATTGGTGCAGCTTCGGTAGGAGCAAACAATGAAACAGTCCAACAAATGCGTAAGTTTGGCGAATACATTGGTATTGCATTCCAAATTAAAGATGATTTATTTGATTATACGGAAGATAAAATAGGAAAACCTACAGGAATAGATATCAAAGAACAAAAAATGACACTTCCGTTAATTTATACCTTGAATAATTGTTCTAAAAAAGAAAAATCTTGGTTGATTAACTCCGTTAAAAAGCACAACACGAATAAAAAGCGTGTAAAAGAAGTAATTGCTTTTGTAAAACAAAATGGAGGATTGGAATATACGACTGCTAAAATGTTGGATTATAAAAACAAAGCGCTAGCGATTTTAGATAACTATCCAGATTCTGACTACAAAAAATCACTACTCCAAATGATTGATTATGTTGTGGAAAGGAAAATATAGTTGTTTTATTATTTTCCTAATCTTTTTTTCTTGTTCAAAAGAAGAAAGATATGAAGACTTCAATGAAAATGATTTTTACGAAGTGCAAGGAGTTATAACTAAAGTTTACCAAACACCTTCTGTTTTTGACTCAGCATACAATATGTTAATGGATTATTCTTATGTTGTAAATGATACTATATTTTTAAATGGTAGCGAAAAAGAGTTTTATAAAGTATGGAGTATTTGACAGCCAATAGTTGTTTTAGTTCATAAGAATGACTCTAATATTAATTTTTATGCAAGAGATGGAGTTGTGAGTAGCTTTTCAGAAAAACAATTAGAAATGTTTAATACTATTTTAGAAATAGAAAAGAATAAAAAATAAAAACCTCGAGAATTTTTCTCGAGGTTTTTAAATATTTAAGTGTCGAGCTTCTCGACTTACATCATTCCTGGCATTCCACCACCCATTGGAGGCATTCCACCACCAGGGTTGTCTTCTTTAATGTCTACTAAAGCACACTCCGTAGTTAAGATCATTCCAGAAACAGATGCAGCATTTTCTAACGCTACACGAGTTACTTTCTTAGGATCTATAATACCAGCTTCTAACATATCTACGTATGTTTCAGACTTCGCATCGTATCCAAAGTTTTGGTTTCCTTCTAGTACTTTATTAATAACCACAGAACCTTCACCACCAGCATTTTCAACAATAGTACGTAATGGAGACTCAATAGCTCTATTTACAATTTGAATACCTGTAGTTTCGTCTAAATTTTCTGTAGTAATAGCTTCTAATACCTTTTTAGCACGTACTAAAGCAACACCACCACCGGCAACAATTCCTTCTTCTACAGCAGCTCTTGTAGCATGTAAAGCATCATCAACACGGTCTTTCTTTTCTTTCATTTCCACTTCAGAAGCAGCACCAACATAAAGTACGGCAACACCACCAGCTAACTTCGCTAAACGTTCTTGTAATTTTTCACGATCGTAATCAGAAGTAGTTGTTTCAATTTGCGCTTTGATTTGGTTTACACGAGCTTTGATTTGTGCTTCGTCACCAGAACCGTTTACAATTGTAGTATTATCTTTATCAATGGTTACTGTCTCAGCAGTACCTAATAAATCTAAAGTTGCATTTTCTAATGAGAAACCTCTTTCCTCAGAAATTACTGTACCACCAGTTAAAATAGCGATGTCTTCTAACATTGCTTTTCTACGATCACCAAACCCTGGAGCTTTTACAGCAGCGATTTTTAATCCACCACGTAATTTGTTAACTACTAAAGTAGCTAAAGCTTGTCCGTCTACATCTTCAGCAATGATTAATAAAGGTTTTCCTGATTGAGCAACAGGTTCTAAAATAGGAAGAATTTCTTGTAAGTTAGAAATCTTTTTGTCGAATAATAAGATATAAGGATTGTCTAAATCAGCAATCATTTTATCAGCATCTGTTACGAAGTACGGAGATAAATATCCACGGTCAAACTGCATTCCTTCAACAACATCTACATAAGTGTCAGTTCCTTTTGCTTCCTCAACAGTAATTACCCCTTCTTTTCCAACTTTTTCAAATGCTTCAGCAATTAAATTACCAATTACCGCATCGTTATTAGATGAAATTGCTGCTACTTGCTTAATTTTTTCTGAAGAATCACCAACTTCTTTAGATTGTTTTGCTAAATCTTCAGTAATAGCAGCTACAGCTTTATCAATACCACGTTTTAAGTCCATAGGATTAGCACCCGCAGCTACGTTTTTTAAACCTTCTTTTACGATAGCTTGTGCTAATACAGTTGCAGTAGTAGTACCGTCACCTGCTAAATCGTTAGTTTTAGAAGCTACTTCTTTAACCATTTGAGCTCCCATGTTTTCTAACTCGTCTTCTAACTCTACTTCTTTTGCTACAGAAACTCCATCTTTTGTTACGTGAGGAGCTCCGAAAGATTTAGAAATAATAACATTACGTCCTTTAGGTCCTAAAGTTACTTTTACTGCATTTGCAAGTGCATCTACACCACGTTTTAATCCGTCGCGAGCATCTACATCAAATTTTATATCTTTTGCCATGTTTGTTTAAGTTTTTTTGGCCGTTAGCATATAGCTGTTGGCTTAGTTTTTAATTTTTTGTTTTATTGGCTAGTAGCGAAAAGCTAATAGCAAAGAAATTTTAGATAATAGCGAAAATGTCGCTTTCTCTCATAATTAAATAATCTTTTCCTTCCAATTTAAGCTCAGTACCTGCGTACTTTCCGTATAAAACAGTATCACCAACTTTTACAGTTAAAGGTTCTTCTTTTGTACCGTTTCCTACGGCTACGATAGTTCCTTTTTGTGGTTTTTCCTTTGCGTTGTCAGGAATGATAATTCCTGATGCTGTAGTAGTTTCTGCTGCAGCTGGTTCAACAAGAACTCTGTCTGCTAAAGGTTTAATGTTTAATCCCATTTTATATATTTTGATTGATTAAATTAAAATTTACTTATTAGTTTTTGTCAGAAATTATGCCATTGATTTTTTGCTGACATTTTTTCTAAGAGCTTAGGTTTACATATAAAAAAAATGCCAACGTGTCATTACGTTGGCATTTTTTATGTTGTTTATAACAAACTACTGAGCGCTGTCTTTAACAGTATCTGTTACTGCTGGTGTAGCAGGAGTAGTTGTAGTTTCAATATTGTTTAAAGTGTCATCTAACTGAGGAGTATCAGCTGCATTACCTCTTGGAATAGCAAAGTTCGCTAATAAAATTAAAGCAAACATAGTAATAGCTAATGTCCAGGTAGTTCTGTCTAAAAAGCTGTTTGTATTTTGTACACCTCCAATATTTTGAGCACCACCGCCTCCAAATGATGAAGATAATCCTCCACCTTTAGGATTTTGAACCATTACAATTAAGATTAATGCTATTGCAACAATCAATATTAAAACTAAAAGTAAAGTATACGTTGTCATCTATTTATTGTTTTGTAAAATTTGTATTCTTTTAATTTGGTCTGCAAAGAAACCACTTTTTTCTGGATATTTCAAACTTAATATTTTATATGCTTGAATAGCATTGTCGTATTTCTTTTGTTCAAGGTAAACTTTTGCTAAAGTTTCAGTAGCTAATTGATTACTTTGTTGTTTGTCGGCTATTTTAACATCAGTTGTAGATGTTTTATTTGGTCGTGATATTTTAGGAGCTGTTTCTATAAAGCGATTAATAATAGCGTCGTGTTCAGACTTTATAGGTTGAGGTTCTTTTTCTTGCTTTTTTTCTTCTTTCTCAGGAGCTACATCTCTTACAATAGTTTTTTTAGAAGACAATTGTAACCACTGATTAAAGGAAAAGGTTTCGTTTTGGGTAAAAGAAAGTGGCTTTCCAATGGCTAAATCTTCTTCAATAGAAGTAGTTTCAGTTGTTTTTTTCTTCGGAAGAATTTTATCTTTTAAGCTAAGTTTTTCTTCTTTTTTAGGTGTTTCTTTAAAAGTTTCCGAAGTAATAAAATCAAATAAAACAGTTCTATCAGTTGTATAAGCAGCTGTGATTTTTAACTCGTTATTGTATTTATAGCTTTCTTGGTTTTTTAAAATTTTTAAACGAAGTGCTCTAGCAGATTGAAAATAAGGATACTCTTGGATAAGAGCTGTAATTTCTGAAGAGTCTTCTGTGGAAATTAATTCAGGCTTTTCTAAAAATTGTATGTATTTATCCTTATTCAATGAGTTTACCATTTAGCTACTGAAGCATTAAAAATATCTTGCGTAATACGCTCTATAATTTCATCTAAAGCTGTTTCTAATACCGATCCAGTTAACTGTTGGTTAGCTCCGTAATCGTAATAGAAAGAAAAACGTTTTTCAAAATTATCTTTTTCTTCAAGAGCATTCACAAAGTTTACATTCACAGAAACTGTCAATCTGTTTTGTGCTGCAGTTTGTTGTGCAGTAGCACTCATAGGAGTGATGCGATAATCAACGATTTCACCTGAAAAATGTAAGTCTCCACCAGCTTTAACTAACGTTAAATTGGTTTGACGAGTAAATAGGTCTTGTAAATCTTGTGTGAACTTTTGGCTAAGTATTGGTTCAACTAAAGGTGCCTGATTTGAGAAAAAATCAACTTGGATTGTTTTTGCATCTCCTGTGTTACCGCCAGTAAAAGAGTATGCTCCACAACCAATAATAGTTGTTAAATTAATAAACAACGATAGTATATAAAGAGTTTTTTTCATTTAAAATTGGATGAGTTGTAAAAGTAAACAAATTAGCTTACAGGTCATATTGTTTAATTTTTCGGTATAAAGTTCGTTCAGAAATACCTAATTCTTTGGCAGCTAACTTACGTTTTCCGTTATTTTTTTCGAGCGACTTTTTTATCATTTCTATTTCTTTTTCTTGTAACGATAAACTTTCGTCTTCTTCAATAGTTTCAGCATAATCATAATCATCTTGAGGTTGTGAAACTTTAGGGATTTGAACTACTTCAACATTTGAAACTTCAGATAAATCTTGATCCTGATAAATACGTTCAATTAATCGATGATTTTCTTCTTGTACCTCTTCTAGGTTACCACTTTGCATTAAGTCTAATGTTAATTTTTTCAGATCATTAATGTCATTACGCATATCGAACAAGATTTTGTACATAATATCTCGTTCGGTAGCAAAATCTGATTGACTTGTAGTTTTACCACCAACAATAGCAGGTAAGTTACTACGGTTTTCAGGCAAATATTGAACTAGTTTTTCTGGAGTAATCAACCTGTCTTCCTCAACTATTGATACCTGTTCGGCAATATTTTTTAATTGACGAATATTTCCAGGAAAATGATAATTCAATAAAATCTTTACAGCGTTTTCATCTAACCTGATAGTGGGCATTCTATATTTTTGAGCAAAATCGGCAGCAAACTTTCTAAACAGTAAATGTATATCTTCTCCACGTTCTCTTAAAGGAGGTAGCGGAATTTCTATAGTACTTAAACGATAATATAAATCTTCACGAAATTTTTCTTTAGAAATAGCTTCGTGCATATTCACGTTGGTTGCAGCTACAATACGAACATTTGTTTTTTGTACTTGTGAAGACCCTACTTTTATAAATTCTCCATTTTCTAATACACGTAATAGGCGTACTTGAGTTGTTAATGGCAACTCACCAACTTCGTCTAAAAAGATAGTACCACCATCTGCAACTTCAAAATATCCTTTTCTTGTTTGTGTAGCTCCTGTAAAAGCTCCTTTTTCATGTCCAAATAATTCACTGTCAATAGTTCCTTCAGGAATAGCACCACAGTTTACCGCAATGTATTTAGCATGTTTTCTGTGTGATAATTGATGAATTATTTTGGGGATATTTTCTTTTCCAACACCACTCTCACCAGTAACAAGTACTGAAATATCAGTAGGAGCAACACGAATCGCTTTTTCAATAGCGCGATTTAGTTGCACATCGTTACCGATAATACCAAAGCGTTGTTTTATAGCTTGTAAATTTTCCATTTCTTTTTTAGAATAGAGAAAAAAAAGAATAGAGAGAAAAGACTACATCTTTATTCTTTTCTCTTGACTCTCCTTTCTATAAATTAATTATTGTCAGAATATCCAACGGCCGTACCTTTTAAGGTAGTAGAAGTACAATCTTCAATTTTTACATTTACAAAATCACCCATTTTATAGTTTTCTTTAGGGAAAACAACAACGGTGTTTTGTGTGTTACGACCTTTCCATTCGTT
>Ga0193951_1001524_pt1 | contig 10255 bp, 5 predicted proteins | sample BB_2_MG_FD_140370 | JGI IMG/M metagenome (GOLD analysis project Ga0193951, IMG submission 140370) | Microbial mat bacterial communities from the Broadkill River, Lewes, Delaware, United States - BB_2_MG | ecosystem: Environmental > Aquatic > Freshwater > River > Microbial mats | place: USA... | reverse complement strand
CTATCACGATAACCAGCATTGTGGCCTACTGCTGTTAAAACAGCTAATTTACCACTGGTCACGTCTGCTACTTCATCTACATTATAGCCTACTCGATATCCTTTTTCACTTAACTCTAACACCAAGTTGCGTTCATCCACACGTTTGGTGAAAAAATCAGCACCTCCTCCAATAAACACATCAATATCTGTATCCATAAAGTCACCAGCAATTTCTTCGTACATACTTCGCTTAGGTTGGTGTGCAATAAATGAAGCAGGTGTGGCGTGTGTTATGGCCGACGTAGATACCAATCCTGTGGCTTTGCCATTTCGCTCCGAATACTCTAGTATAGTAGTTAGTTTTTTACCATTGGCATCAACACCAATGGCTCCGTTGTTAGTCCGTGTTCCTGTAGCCAGGGCAGTCCCTCCTGCTGCTGAATCCGTCACGTAGTTATCTGCACTTTGTGTTTTTACAAAACCAGTATATGGCATTTGCTCCATATTTAAACCGTTATTAACGGTAATACCAGAAAAAACCTGGGCAACTCCCATACCATCGCCAATAAAAAAGATGATATTCCTAGGTCGCTTCTTAAAGCGGATGTTATCGTAGTCAACCTTCAGGACCTCATGCTTTTTCTCGATTGTATATTCATACTTTTTATGAAGATCTTTATAATCCTCCTGCGCCTGCACTTGCCCACCCACTACAAACAGTAAGACGAGCATCAAGGTTGTTACATTTTTCATGGGAAACTATTTTTTTATTATCGACAACGAAAAAAAACATAATTCATAAGAAAAACAACAACCTACCTAGTTTGTTTAGTTTTTTTAAACCAAATTCACATCGGCGAAATAGAAAGAACACACACTTATGGATAAAACGAAAATACTTTTTGTATGCCTTGGTAACATATGTAGAAGTCCAAGTGCCGAAGCGGTTATGGAATCGATACTTAAAAAGGAAGGCCTTGATAAGCACTTTGAAATTGACTCAGCTGGTATAACAGGATACCATGCCGGCGACCCTGCCGACCAGCGTATGCAACAACATGCGCTTCAGCGTGGCATTAACTTAACGAGCATAAGCCGACAGGTAAATAAGGCCTTTGATTTTGAGCACTTTGACTACATCATTGGCATGGATGATCAAAACATGGATGACCTTAAATACCTAGCCTCTGATGCTAAGAACTTAGGTAAACTGAGTAAAATGACGGACTATTGTACCTTACACAGCCACACCTCAGTGCCCGATCCCTACTATGGTGGTTCGGCAGGGTTTGAGTTGGTTCTTGATCTTCTTGAAGATGCGTGCAAAGGTTTATTACAACACATCAAGGATGATGCCTAATCAAGTCATAAAAACCATTGAACAAAAGTTAAAATGCACCATCACCAACCAACAAACGGTAGGTGGTGGATGCATGGCTCAAAGTTCAATAATACGAACGAATACTGGGCGTTTCTTTTTTCTAAAACAAGGTTTCTCGAACGGTCTATTTACCAAAGAAGCCAATGGATTACATGAACTTAACAAAGCCAAGGTGGTGCGTATTCCTGAGGTTATTCTGTTTGATCAAGACTTCTTGCTATTGGAATGCATCACCGAAGGATCCAAGACTGCAGCTTTCTACATCAAGTTTGGGAAAGCACTTGCCCAACTGCACAAATACACTTCTACACAATTCGGATTTTACGAAGATAACTTCATTGGATCAACGCCTCAAATTAACACCTACAATAGCAACTGGCTTGATTTTTATTACACCCACCGGCTTTTGTGTCAATTTAAGCTGGCAGAGGCAAATGGCTATTCTGACACAAGCTTTCAGCGGGCTTTCTTAGGTTTAGAGAAACAGCTTCATCACATTATAGGCAGCAGTGAAGAAAAACCCTGCTTATGCCATGGAGACCTATGGGCTGGCAACTATATGGTTGATAAAAATGGTGATCCAGTATTAATAGACCCTGCAGTGTACTACGGTCATCGAGAGGCCGACTTAGCCATGACAAAGCTTTTTGGAGGTTTCAGCTCAGATTTTTATGAGGCATATCAAAAGGAGTTTCCACTAACTGAAGGTTACTTGTACCGCGAGAACATTTACTTGCTATACCATGTACTTAACCATCTAAACCTATTTGGCGAGTCGTACAAAAGACAAGCCATACAGCTAATGACATCATACTAAGCAAAGTCAAACGGCATTAAGCACATTATAAAAATTACACTTGTAAGGCAACATCGCCCTTCGAGGCAAGGCGTGCTACCCATCTGTAGCATTCATCTGCTACTCTATTAAACGAAACCTCTTATTTCACCAATGATCACCAATAATTCGAGAATCTCGTCATCGGTTAGCGCTTTGCAGTTAAGAATGGCATCAAAGAAATCAATATCTTTCTTCCCTTTTTCAAAATAGTCGCGAAATTGCTCACGCCTTTTGTCTTGCTCCAAACATTCTTTTTTAGCGTCAGCCAAACTCATACTTTCCTCACTAGCGACCACTTCGGCTCGCCAGTCAATTGGTGCTTCTAGCTTCACATGAAAAGAGCGATCCATGCTTTTGGTGATGGCTTCACCAGCTCTTCCCACAATAATAACATAACCCTGTTCCGCTTCGTCGTGTATGTATTTGGCAATTGTATTTTTTATTTTGGCATCACCTGGATAATATTTTTCACTGAAGAAAAGTGCCAGATCTTTAAAGAAGCTACTGTGCTTATAGTCGCTCAATTCTTTTACCAAATCAGGCGACAGTTTTAATTCTTTTGCCGATTTCTCCAGTATTTCTTTACTAATCCATCGCCACTCTTTGTTTTCACCACTAACCATACTCTTAGCAGTTAATAGCTCACATAGTTTTTCGGCTATGCGCTTTCCATGGCAACCGTATTCTCTAGAAATGGTAATAACTGGACCGGGATTAGTTATTGCTCGCGATGGACTTTTTATAACACCTTCGCGCTCATTCATGTATTTGATAAATAGATTATCCATTGTTTCAGTTTGATTAGAAAACGAATAAAAAGATACAATGTTTAGCTGATGAATAAAAATATGCGTGAAGTAATTTAGTTAATGAGTCAGAAAAAAGAATAAAAAAAGGACAGATTGAAAAACCTGTCCTTACCCTTAATCAGTTCGTTAACTAAATCCAAAATCTATGAAAAAAAATCTACAGTACAAAGGTGCAGGTTTTTATAGTGAAGAAATGCCAAATGCCGTTAATCCTTGTTAAAGAATAAAATTAACACTGATAAATAAAAAAAGGACAGATCGAAAACCTGTCCTTACCCTTAATCAGTTCGTTAACTAAATCCAAAATCTATGAAAAAAAAATCTACAGTACAAAGGTGCAGGTTTTTATAGTGAAGAAATGCCAAACGCCGTTAATCCTTGTTAAAAAGTAAAATAGAACTGTGTTGAAAGAATAAGAGACCAAGAATGAAAAGTAGAATAAGCTTAGAAATAGAACAGAAAGCCAAAGTAATCATCACTTGCCAAATGACATAATCAGAGTTTGAATTAGGCGTGAAAGATGAACTTATAAATTGAAAGCATTAAAAAAGGACAGATCGAGAAATCTGTCCTACCCTTAATCAGTTCGTTAACTAAATCCAAAATCTATGAAAAAAAATCTACAGTACAAAGGTGAGGGTTTTTATGGTGAAGAAAGCTCAATCATCGTTAAACCATGTTAAAAGAAAAAGGACAGATTAAAAAACCTGTCCTTCCCTTAAATCAGCTAACTAAATCCAATATTTATGAAAAATCCCTAGTACAAAGGTGAACATTTTCCTTTGATTGTAACAATTTATCGCCGTTAAGATATGTTAATTTTCAATTCGTAAGTAAAAATTGTAATTATTCTTTAATTAGATATTAGCTAGCAAAACTCTAAGTCACAAGTAATTTCTACTTACAACTTGAAATCATTATAGATTATAAATTAATGTGCTATTTTTGCCCCTAGCCTACCCAGCTAATCAAAAGCTACAAGCTTTATAGATCACTAAATACAACAATTGTAATTGCTATTAGATATGCATAAGCTCTTATTCTTTGTTTTGGTTTTCCTTTTTTCAATTGGGAACTCAAATTGGTCCACCGCTCAAAATCAGCGCATTGGAACCAATAACATTTCGACTGACAATGGCCTAACAGACAACAACATCCATTGTATTCTCCAAGATTCACAAGACTTTATGTGGTTTGGTTCGGAGGAGGGCTTGCACCGTTACGATGGCTATACCATTGAGGTCTTTAGGCATCAGAGCAACAATCCCAATAGCTTATCTGCTAATTTGGTTAGAGCGCTGTATGAAGATAAATATGGCCGTTTATGGATTGGCACCGACGGGGGTGGCATTAGTGTATACGATTTAAAAACCGAACGTTTTACCCACATCAATGAAAACGCTAAGGGAAAGATTAAGCTCACCTCTGATGAAGTGTTTTGCTTTGCCGAATCAAAAGATAATCACCTGTGGGTAGGTACCAAGAATGGCCTTAACCACATCACCATTTCGCCTGACGAAAACATACCCGCTTCAAAAATAACCCATTACGTTCATGAGCCCAATAACGCCAAGAGCCTTATTTACCCACACATTTATTCGGTGCTAGAAGATAAAGAGGGCACCTTATGGGCGGGTACAACAGAAGGTGGCCTTAGCCGACTTGACCCGGGGAGTGATTCATTTATAAATTATGCTGCTGATGGTAAAAAAGGCTCAATCAGCAGCCCTGCAATAATGGCTATTTTTGAGGATAGACACGGCGATTTATGGTTTGGCACATGGGCACATGGCCTTAATCTTTACGACAGAGCTAATGATACGTTTTTAAATTTCTTACACAGCAAAAAGGATACCACCACCATCAGCCACGATAACGTCTATGCGATAAGTGAAGACAATGATGGCTATTTGTGGGTAGGTACTTATGATGGTGGTTTAAACCGGCTAAAGCGTGATGCAAACCAATCATCATTTGAATTCGAGCGTTTTATCGAACGAAAAAATGCACTTAAAAGCCTGTTTAAGAATAAAGTAAAAGTGATCTATCCCGATAAAAAAGGAAACTTATGGGCTGGGACTTTGGGTGGTGGAGTAATTCAGGTATACCGTGAGCCTGAAAACTTTATTCACATCGCCAATGAGCTCAACAACTATAATTCAACATCTGCTAACTACATTAATGCGCTAAGCAAAAGTGACAGTTCACAAATGCTGATTGCTACTAACGCGGGACTATTTCAGCTTAATCAGCATAAGAAGTATAATTTAGAATTTAAAGCATTACTCGAAGACTCGACACAAACGCCCAACTTATACAAAAAGCACATTAAAGCAGTGTATAAAACAAAAGAAGGGCATTTGTGGGTAGGAACAGAAAAAGAAGGGCTTATGCGCTTTGTGTTTGAAGGTGATAAATTGGTCTCATTCAGACAATACAACCCCTACAAACCTGCACCATACAAGATCAACAGCAGTGATATAAAAAACATTTTCGAACACAATGATCACCTATGGGTCATTAGCAAAGAAGGCGTCAATATTTTTGACCCACTACACCAGCGTTTCGTCTACGAAAAAAAGGATGGCAGTCGATTGTTTCCGGTCACTGAGATCTTTACGTCCACCTATATTGACCAAGACAAGCGCTTATGGGCCGGCACACAATACGAAGGCCTGTTTTGTTTCTCAATAGAAGGGGACCTTGAGGGCGGGCACCTTTTGCATCATTTTGATGAAGACACCTCACCCATAGCACTTGCTGATAAACAAATATTACACATTAGTGGAGCCGACAAAGGTAATATATGGGTAGGCACAACCAAAGGTTTGCATTTATTAAACCCCGATGATTATACCAACAAGGTATACAAAGAAAAAGAAGGGTTGCCCTCATCCGCCATTAGCCAAATATACAAAGACAACAGCCACAACCTATGGATAGGCACTTTACAAGGTTTAGCACGCTTTAATACCCATTCGGGTGTGATTACATCATATTTTATGCCGGGTGGCTTCCTAAGTAATTATTTTATACCTGGTCAGGTGGCCGAGTTTAGCGATGGCTTAATCGCAATGCCATCGCAAGATGGTTTATGGGCGTTTTACCCCGACCAAGTCTCCACTAATCCACATTTGGTGAAGCCAGTGCTGCGCAGTCTTAGCTTAGCTGGTAAAAAAGTGGAGACCAATGAAGAAATCAATAACAGAATTCTACTCGATGAAGCCCTCTCGTTTGCCAAAGCCATTAAACTTCGCCACGATGAGAATGTCATACAGATTGGTTTTGCCGCGTTGTCGTACATCGAACAGGGTGCCAACAACTATATGTATAAGCTAGAAGGCCTCGACAGCGAATGGAATTATGCGGATTCTGAACACCGCTCTGTAATTTACTCTAATTTATCACCCAATACCTACACATTTCGTCTAAGAGCGGCTAACAGCGATGGCGAGTGGAATCCTGAGGAAGCTACTTTAGTGATAACCATCAATCCTCCTTTATACAAAACCTGGTATGCCTATATCTTTTACCTCGTTGTGCTCATTACACTTATCATCTTATCACAGCGTTTTATTATACAGCGTGTAAAAGCCAGAGAGCAGTTAAAAAGAGAAATGGCAGCCCGTGATAGAGAAACCGTATTGCACCAAATGAAAATGCGTTTTTTCACAAACATATCACACGAGTTTAGAACACCACTAACGCTTATAGCGGGGCCTTTACAAGAAATGCTTGACAACGACAGTACCTTATCCACCCCGACGAAGAATCAGCTTAAACTGATGAAAAACAATTCGGATCGCTTATTACGCTTGATTAACCAACTGATGGATTTTCGAAAAGTCAGCCAAGGCAACATGCATTTAAGTGTTCGCGAGCGCAATATCATTAGTTTTATCAAACGTGTTTCTGAATCTTTCCAAGGTATTGCCGACCAAAAAAACATCAACTTTACCTCGCAAATTGATTCTAAACCGTTGCTGGTTTGGTTTGATGCAGAAAAACTAGAAACCATCATTTTTAACTTACTCAGTAATGCCTTTAAATACACCCCAGCCAATGGTCATATCAGCATCAGCCTGGAAGCCCATAAAGGGAAGAAAATAACAATAACAGTAAGTGATAGTGGCAGCGGCGTACCTGATGAAGACAAGGAAAAAGTCTTTGAACGCTTTTATCAATCAGAACAAAATCAACACATTGGTGGTGCAGGAACGGGTGTTGGCTTATCGTTGGTAAAAGAATTGGTTGAAATGCACCATGGTAACATTAGCATTGAAGACAATGTGCCCCAAGGTGCCACTTTTGTGATTAGCCTAAAGGCCAACAAAAGTAATTACAGTGCCGATGAATTAATAGAAGAGGCCTCTGAAACAAAAGAAGAGGTAATTGATACCGCAGACCTTAGCACAAAAATAACAAACCCAGTATTAACTGAAAGTGGTGATAAACCCAAAGTTCTGATTGTAGAAGATCAGAAAGACCTGCGCACACACCTGTCCAATATTCTGCAGAACCATTACCGAGTTGACGAAGCCATCAATGGTGTAGAAGGCCTTGAAAAAGCATCATCATCGCTACCTGACATTATTATATCGGATGTTATGATGCCCGAGATGGATGGCTTCACTTTTTGCGATAAACTGCGTAACAATGTGATTACAAGTCATATTCCTATTATCATGCTGACTGCATTGGATAACGTGGACTCTAAACAAGAGGGTCTTGAAGCTGGTGCCGATGCATACGTGGTTAAACCCTTTGACAAACAGTTATTAGTAACCCAGATACAGAATTTATTGACTAACCGTCAATTACTAAAAAACCGTTTCAATGAGCAGTGGGATTTTGTGGAAGAGATAGCCACAACATCAACCGACCAGCAGTTTGTGAGTAGAGCCGTTAAAACTGTAGAAGACAACATGTCGGATGCTAACTTTAATGTATCGGAGTTGGTGAAAAAGATGAGCGTAAGTCGCACACTGTTACATATGAAACTGCGCGAGTTAACCGGACAAAGCACAAGTGAGTTTATACGTACCATTCGCCTTAAACAAGCGGCCAGACTACTTAAACAAGGCGAGTTAAACGTATCAGAAGTGACGTATCAAGTGGGCTTTAACGACCCTAAATATTTCTCAAAGAGCTTTAAGAGTTTGTTTGGCGTTACCCCTACCAATTTTCAGAAAGGGGATTCGTCGGGTGGTGAACTGCTCAACACATAAACTAGCGCCAAGGGCATTACACTGTGAATAAGGTCAATAAATTGCTTGACCTTATTCGCTATAAATTTCGCGTTCATAATGCCGGCAAAAATCCTTAAGGCCACAACGCGCGCATTTGGGCTTGCGAGCGATACAAACATATCGTCCGTGCAGAATTAGCCAATGGTGTGCTATGGCCAATAGCTCTTCTGGAAAATACTTTACCAATTGTTTTTCAGTATCTAGTGGTGTTTTTGAATTAGTGGTTAAGCCCAATCGAGCCGCCACCCTAAACACATGCGTATCAACGGCCATGGCAGGTTTTTCATATACCACAGAAGCAATCACATTGGCCGTTTTACGCCCTACGCCTGGCATCTTTTGCAGCTCTTTAATGTCATCGGGCACAATGCCTTTGAAATCCTCAATCAACATCTTGGCCATACCAACTAAATGCTTGCTCTTATTGTTAGGGTAACTGCACGAGCGAATGAGTTCAAAAATTTCGTCGGGTGTAGCCAAAGCCATATCCTCGGGCTGCGGGTAACGCTCAAAAATAGCAGGCGTCATCATATTAACACGCTTGTCGGTGCATTGAGCAGACAGAATAACGGCTACCAACAATTCATACGGGTTATTGTAATGCAATTCTGTTTCTGCAACAGGCATATGCTCCTGAAAATAATCTATAACCTTTTGATAACGTTCCTTTTTTAACATCGTGCGTTGTTATTTAATAGAGTGGTAAAATGATGATTCCCAAAAATATGATTTCAAATCTACAATGGCTTTTATAGCACTTGTAGATTTAAAACCATGCATTGTCCCGATAATTAAAGACTCAATAATTTCAAACCAAGATAAACCGTTCGTGGCCGTGCTGGCCCATATACATAGTTGCTATCTCTGTTTTTACCGGTATCAAAATCAGATTGGTAAGCATTAAACACGTTTTGAACACCTCCAAAAATCTCCAAGCCAACACCCACATAACGCCAATCAAGCGCATAGCTCAATTTAATGTTTGTTTCCATAAAGGTATCAGATGTTATTAACTGATCATTGATGGGATTACCCGAAACACCTGCATCGCCTGCACCAAAGTGAGGAACCAACATAGCACCCGTATATACCCCAGACAAGGCAGCTTTAATGCCCCAAGTCGGATTATAAGTTAAAGTGTAATAACCATACTGATCAGGCGTACGCAAGTAATCCTTTGTGCCAGCAATACTCTCCGACCAATTCACCACTTCATCAAACTGACTCGACTGAATGGTATAACCGGCCTCTAACTGCCACAGTTTATTATAATTAGCACGTGCTTCCATCGTAATACCCATTACCGTTGAGTTACTGCCATTACGCTTTTCAAGTATCACGTTACCAATGTCATCAACACCGTTCTCCTCCAAAATAAAAGCATCGTATAAAGTGGTGTGAAAACCTTCGAAGGTAACGCCCCATATGTAATTCTCCGTTGGTTTATCGTAATTAACCGATGCACTCCAGCTCTGCGAACGTTCTTCAGCCAAGTTATCGGCCAACTGAACACGCTGAATACCACCACCTGCAAAAGCAATGTGCATATCGGAATCAAAAGCCTGTGGTGCTCTAAAGCCCGTTGACCAGCTTCCGCGCAGTTGCATGCCGTTTTGCTTGTACAATAAAGACACACGAGGACTAAATATCATGTTATCCACCATGTTATGCTTATCCGTTCTCACTCCTGTTAGCAGATTCCATTTCTTGGTCACCTCCCAGTCGCTTTGCACATAAGCACCAAAATTACGTGTGGTTTGATCCAACAAATAATCATAGGCCTTAATTTCGTCCTGCACCATATCGTAATTGTACTCGGTACCAAAGGTCATGTTGTTTTTTCCACCAAAAAAGTCAGGCAGCATGTGATTAATCTGCACACCACCCATGTAGGTTTCGTTCTCGGTTAAACCATAAGGTGGGTTCTCAAGGTGAGCCAAGTAGCCATCATCCTCTTTTTCTGGTTTGATACCGGTATAATGATCACGATCGGTACG
>Ga0193951_1001523_pt1 | contig 10259 bp, 9 predicted proteins | sample BB_2_MG_FD_140370 | JGI IMG/M metagenome (GOLD analysis project Ga0193951, IMG submission 140370) | Microbial mat bacterial communities from the Broadkill River, Lewes, Delaware, United States - BB_2_MG | ecosystem: Environmental > Aquatic > Freshwater > River > Microbial mats | place: USA... | reverse complement strand
TTATAACTAGTTTGTTTTGAAGAGAATAATAGTAGATTATAAAAAATTAACACCTGAAATTTTAAACTTATTAGTAGAAAAATTTCCTGATGGTTATGGCATTAGAGATATCGTTAAATTTACGAACCATAAAGGTCAATATATAGAAGCGGTAGAAGTTTCTACAGAAGATACTATGTATTTGGTGAAAATTAGCGATGAATTAGTTGATAGTATGGAAAGTCATGAAGAAGATGAAGAGGATGTCATAATTAGTGACGATTTAAATATTGATGTAGATGATGCTGATTTGGAAGTGGATTTAGATGATGATTAACAATTAAAAATTTATACAAAAAAGCCGCGTGGATTTACCTATCGCGGCTTTTTTATTTAGTAAAATAAAAAAGCCTAAACAAATTTGTTTAGGCTTTTATGGTGGTGCCTCCAGGAATCGAACCAGGGACACAAGGATTTTCAGTCCTTTGCTCTACCAACTGAGCTAAGGCACCATCGCTTTAGCGGTTGCAAATATAAATGTATTTTTTATACAAATCAAAACAATTTTTAAAAAATCTATTGTATTTTTGATACTTATTAAAAATTTTGAATGAACTTAATAATTGATGTTGGTAATACAAGAATTAAAATAGCAGTTTTTAATAATACTGAAATAATTCATACTGAAATAATTACAACCGAAGAGTTTTATTTTAAAGCACTAAAACTACTTGAAGTTTATAGTTGTAAAAACGCTATTTTATCTTCTGTAGGAAACTTAAAAAAATCTCAAATTAATGAACTAAATAGTAAAATTAACTTAATTCAGTTAGATTACATCTCCAAAATTCCTTTTAAAAATTGTTATAAAACACCAAAAACGTTGGGTGTAGACAGAATTGCGTTAGTATCTTCAGCAGCTTCCCAGTTTCCAAATAAAAACGTTTTAATTATTGATGCTGGAACCTGTATTACTTATGATTTTATAAATGAAAAAGGATGTTATTTAGGTGGAGCAATTTCACCAGGTATAAAAATGAGGTATCAATCATTGCATAAATTTACAAAGAAATTACCATTATTAGAAACAAAACTACCTGAGAACTTAATTGGAGGATCAACAGAAGAGTGTATTCATTCAGGAGTTGTTAATGGAGTTATAAATGAAATTGATAGTAATATTGATAGTTATAGAAAAAAAAATAAAGATTTAACAATAGTTTTAACAGGTGGAGACGTTAATTTCTTGTCAAATAGATTAAAAAATGGCATATTTGCCAATCCTAATTTTTTATTACAAGGATTAAACACAATTTTGACTTATAATTTATAATAAATGATAAAAAAAATAATAGTAGTTTTAACTCTATTGATATCAATTGTTGGTTTTGCTCAAAAAAACAACACTTCTGCATATTCTTTTTTTGGTATTGGAGATAAAAATAGTTCTAGTACTGTTGAGCAATTAAGTATGGGAGGAATTGGAACTTCTTTAAGTGATGTCTATCATTTGAATTTATCTAACCCCGCTGCATATGCTTCACTTAGATTTACGGTGTATTCTTTAGGACTTGAAAACAAAAATACTTGGGCAAAGGATAGTAATGATAAGCAAAGTGCTGCAGCTACTTATCTTTCTTATTTGGCAATGGGAATTCCTTTAGGGCAAAAGGGAGGACTCGCTTTTGGATTGTTACCTAATACCACCGTTGGATATTCTTTACTTTCAAATCAATATGATACAAACGGAGAGATAATTGAGGCTTCTGCTTATAGTGGTGATGGTGGAACTAATAAAGTATTCTTGGGTTTTGGCTATAATTTATTTAAAGGATTTGATATTGGACTTCAAGGGAGCTATGTATTTGGAAAAATAGAAAACAGTATTATTAATCAGCAAAAGGATGTTGCTTTGGCAACTAAATATGAAACTATTTCAAATGTTGATGGTTTTTCTTTAAATGCGGGCTTTCAATATAAAACAAAATTAAGTGAAAAGATAAATTTAAATGTAGGTGCAAATTTTGACTTTGAAAATGAAATTGAAGCTGATGGTAATGAATATTTATATTCTGTATCTTTGGGCTCATTTGAGTCGCCAAGAGATACTATTTTAAACCAAGAAAGTAAAGGCTTTTTAAAAGAACCATTAAAAACTACTTTAGGAGTAGGCTTAGGAAGTGATAATAAATGGTTTGTTGGAGCCGATTATAGTTTTCAAGAAGCTCTTAATATTCAAGGAGGAGTATTTAATAATTATTCAAAAATTAAATATGATGCATACAGTAAAATCGCTTTAGGAGGTTTTTATACTCCAAAATATAATTCAATAACAAGTTATTGGGAAAGAGTAACTTACAGGGCAGGCGTGAAGTTTGAAAAGACAGGATTAATGGTTGATGCTTCTGGGAATGGAAATGATTTTACAGCGATTGATGATTTTGGCATATCTTTTGGAGTAGGCTTACCAGTTGGCCAACAATTATCTAATTTAAATTTGGGTTTTGAGTTTGGTAAAAGAGGTAAATCAACTAACGGATTAGTACAAGAAAATTATATAAACTTTAGGTTAAGTTTATCACTTAACGATAAATGGTTTAAAAAACTAGAAATATTTTAATTAAAAGGATAAGAAGATGAAAAAAATGAGACAAATTATAGCTTTATTATTTTTTACAGTTTCTGCACCAATGGTTTTTTCGCAAGCTAATGATTGTAATATAAAATACAATTTATTTAAAGGGGATGTAAAAGCTAAGAAATACGATGCGGCTTATGAAAACTGGATATGGTGTATGGATAATTGTCCAACATTATCGGTTAATATTTATAAATTAGGAATAGATATTGCAGAGCATAAGTTGGAAACTGCAGCAGAAGCTGATAAAAAAGTTGCACAAGATTTGGTAATGAGAGTGTATACTCAAAGAATGGAGCATTTCCCAAAAGATAAAGCGGATATTTTAGATAAAATTGCAAGTTTTAAAGCCGAAATTGGAGCCTCTGATGAAGAAGTTTATAGTTGGTTAGAGAAAGCGTTCAAAGAAAATCCAACAGAATTGTCTCCAAAAAATATTTATAGATACTTTGATGCAATACTTCAAATGCATAAAGATGCAAATCCTCAAATAGTATTTGATACTTATGATGAAGTGGGCGAAGCTTTAGAAAAAAGTAGAGCTGAATATTCTAAAAAAATTGACATTATCAATGCTAAAGATTCTACTTCATTAAGTTCTAGAGATAAAAAAAATAGAAAAGTTTACCAACAAATATTAACCAATTTTGCAATTGTTGAAGGCGGTTTAGATGCTAAATTATCTGCCATATCTACTTGTGAAAACTTAATTCCTTTAAATAAAAAGAATTTTGAAGCCAATAAAAACAATGCTGTTTGGCTAAAAAGAGCAGTGTCTAGGATGTACAATAAAGAGTGTACTGATGATCCTTTTTATGATACGTTAGTTGAAGCTTATGTTCATGCAGACCCTTCACCTCAAGCATCTGTATTTTATGCAGGTATATTGATGAAGAAAAATGAAGTTAACAAAGCCATGGAGTATTTTAAAAGAGCAGTAGATCAGGAGACTGATTCTTATAAAAAAGCTGGTCACTTATTACGTGTTGCGCAAATTTTAGGGAAAAAAGGAAGAAAGTCTGAAGCAAGAAGTTATTGCTATCAAGCTTTAAAGGAAGCTCCAACAATGGGAAGTGCATACTTATTAATTTCAGGCTTATACGCAACCAGTGCAAATTCTTGCGGTGATGACGTTGTTTCTAAAAGAATGGTATATGTTGCAGCCTTAAATATGGCAGTTAAAGCAAAGTCTGTAGATCCAAGTATTGCTAGACAGGCAGACAAATACATAAACACGTATTTAACGAACTTGCCTTCAAAAAAGGATTTATTCATTGCGAATGTAGAAGTTGGCTCTACATTTAAAATTGGATGCTGGATTAACGAAACAGTAAGAGTTCGTTCTAAAGATTAAATTTAAAATATTATAATTGGTATATTTGTTATATGACAAAATCAGTTATTCATATAATTTTAAACATTGCTGTTGTTTTTTCAACAGCAATGTTTTTTTCATGCACTAATGATGTAAAAGAAGTTCGTGATTTTTTAGCAGATAAAAATTTGCCTTTAGGAAGAGCTGAAAACATCAATCATAAACATACTGACTCTGGGCGAATAAATATTAAAATGAAAGCTCCGTTAATGCTCGATTTTGATAACAGAGAAGAGCATCCATATTCTGAATTTCCTGAAGGAATAAAAATTACTACTATTGAAAAAAATGGTGATTCTATCACCATTGAGGGAGGTTATGCTAAAAGCTTTAAAAAAACGGAAGTTGCAGAAATAAAAAAAAATGTAGTAATTTATAATTATGCTCAAAAAAATAAATTAGAAACTGAGCAAATTTATTGGGATCAAAAAACGCATTATTTTTTTACAGAAAAGAAATTTACATTTTACACCCAAACCGATACTATTTATGGAACTGGTTTTGAAGCTACGGAAGATTTAAAAACTTGGTGGGTGAAAAATCAAACAGGAATCATTAATATTAAAGAATAGAGATGCAAAAAATTTGGAAAATATTTGAATACGGTTATTTAATTGTCGCTATAATTTTTATTGTAGAAACAGTTTTAAATTGGAATACCAATAGAGAAAGAGCTTATTTATTATTAGTGTTCGCTGTTTTGGCAGTTTTTATGTATTTTTTTAGAAAAAGATTTAGAAAGAGAATTGAAAAAAGGAATTCAAAATAAATGGAACTTGAATTAGTCATCATATTTATTTCAATACTGTTATCTGCTTTTTTTTCAGGAATGGAAATTGCATATGTATCGGCTAATAAATTTCAAGTTGAACTGCAAAAAAAGAGGGAAGGTTACATCGCTAAAATATTAACTAAACTAACCTCTAAATCATCCAAGTTTATTACAACTATGTTGGTTGGTAATAATATAGCATTGGTAATTTATAGTTTTTTTATGGGAGAACTTATTGTAAGTTTATTACCTTTAAATACTTTAAATGAATTTGCTATATTACTAATTCAAACAGTAATTTCTACCTTAATAATTTTAATAACTGCAGAGTTTTTACCAAAAGCAATTTTTAGAATTTATGCCAATGAAACCTTGTGGTTTTTTGCTCCGTTAGCTTATGTTTTTTACATACTATTTCATTTTATTTCAGATTTTATCACACTTATTTCAGATTTTGTATTAAAAATATTTTTTAACACCTCAAAAGATATTCAACAAACTGAATTTAGTAAAGAAGAATTAGGAGATTATATCACAAAGCAGTTAGAAAATGCAAAAGATACAGAAGAGGTAGATTCTGAAATTCAAATTTTTCAAAATGCACTTGAATTTGACAATTTAAAGGCTCGTGAAATCATGATTCCTAGAACAGAAATTGTAGCTGTAAATATCAATGAAAGTTTATCCAATTTAAGAAAGTTATTTATAGAAACAGGATATTCAAAAATATTAGTTTATAAAGGTTCTTTAGATGATGTTTTAGGATACGTACATGCATTTGAGTTGTTTAAAAAACCCAAAACCATTAAATCAATACTTTTACCAGTAGAGTTTGTTCCTGAAAGTATGTTAATTAATAATGTGCTAAATAGTTTAATAAAAAAGAAACGAAGCATTTCAGTAGTTTTAGATGAATTTGGAGGAACATCAGGAATTATAACAGTTGAAGATATTGTAGAAGAATTGTTTGGAGAAATTATTGATGAACACGATACTGTCGAATTGTTAGAAAATACTTTAAATTCTCGTGAATACGAATTTTCTGCAAGGTTAGAAGTGGATTATTTAAACGAAACCTACAACCTAAATCTTGAAGAAAATGAAGCCTATGAAACTTTAGGAGGATTTATAGTATATCATAATGAAGACATCCCAAAACAAGATGAAATTATTGAAATAAATAACCTTCATTTTAAAATGTTAAAAGTTGATTCTTCAAAAATTATGGAGGTTTATTTAAAGGTTTTAGATCAAGTAGATTAATTGTCAATAAAAGCATAAAAATAAACAGTTATTTAGCATTAATTCTAATCATTTCACTTTCATAATTAAATACTAAATCGTATTTTCGCACACTGTAATTAAAAGAAATATAATAATGGCAATTTTATCAAAAATTAGAGATCGTTCAATGTTCTTAATCCTAATTGTAGGTTTAGCTCTTTTTGCATTTGTACTTGATCCAAGCTCAATTCAACAATTTTTTAGTTCAAGTAAAATAAATTCAATTGGTGAAGTAAATGGTCAAGAAATTGATAGAGAAGAATTTGCTCGTCAAGTAGAAGCCTATAGAACACAAAGTGGAGGTAGAGCGACTCAAATGCAAGCTGTAAATGCAGTTTGGAACACAATGATTAGCGAAAAAATATTTGAAACTCAATTAGAAGAGGCAGGAATTGTAGTGGGTGAAAAGGATATTTGGGATGCCATGACTTCTTTACCTGAAATTCAAAACTCTCCATTATTTAAAAATGAAGCGAATCTTTTTGATGAAGAAAAGTTAAAAGAGTACATAGCAAACATGAAAGATGATGCTGAAGCTGGCAATACTCAAGCTTGGATGAACTGGTTAGCTACTGAAAGAAGTATTAAGCAAAATCTAGAACGTCAAGCTTATACCAATTTAGTATCTGCTGGTTTAGGAGCATCCTTAGAAGAAGGAAAAAGAGATTATTTTTACCAAAACACCAAAATGGACGCTCAATTAGTGTATGTACCATATACTACAATTGCTGATAGTTTAAGTGTTGTGTCTAGAGAAGAAATTAAGAAGTACCTTGAGGATAATACTAAAAGATTTAAACCAGAAGCTACACGTACATTACAATATGTAAAATTTGATATCATTCCTTCTGAAGCTGATGATGCAGAAGTAAAAGCAACTGTAGAAAGTTTTATTAATGATAGAGAAGAATATAGTAACGCTGCAAAAACTACTGTAAAAATAGCAGGTTTAAAAAATGCAACAGACTATGAAGCTTTTTTAAATGATAATAAATCGGACCTATCATTAGATAATGGTTATAAATACAAAAATCAATTACCAGCAGAAATAGCCGATGAAGTTTTTAATGCAAGTGTGGGAGATGTTGTTGGCCCTTATAAAAATAATGGTTATTATAAAATTTCTAAAGTTGTTGAAACCTTAGAATTACCAGACTCTGTAAAATCAAGTCATATTTTAGTTCCTTATGTTGGAGCAACAAGATCAACTTCTTTAAAAACAAAAGAAGCAGCTAAAAAATCAGCAGACAGTATTTTTGCTTTAGTTAGAAATAACAAAGCTAAATTTACTGAAGTTGCAAATGCAATTAATACCGATGGTACAAAAGGAAAAGGTGGTGATATTGGTTGGATAAGAAAAGATCAAGCTTTTTCACCAGGATTTGATCGTGATTTTGCAGATTATATTTATAAAAATAAAAAAGGAAGTGTTGCTGTTGTAGAAACTGCTTTTGGTTACCATGTAATTAGAATTGATGACCAAACTGAAGCTGAAAAAGTTGTAAGACTAGCTACTTTTGCTCGTTTAGTTGAAGCTTCAGAAGAAACAGAAAATAATATTTTTGAACAAGCTGAAACATTAGCAGCAAGATTGTCTGAAGGTGGAAATATTGATGAATTAGCTAAAGAAGATGATTTAAAAGTTCAATCTGCTGTTAATTTAAAAGCCTTAGATGAGGTTATTCCAGGACTTAATGCACAACGTCAAATGGTAACTTGGGCTTTTAATGAAGAGAGAGAATTAGGAAATTCTAAACGTTTTGATATTGATGTGCTAGGAAAAAGAGCTTATGCTGTTGCTGTTTTGAAAGGTAAAACAGATAAAGATGGTTTAGTGATTAGCTCAGATTTAATTACACAAATTAGACCAGAGTTAATTAATAAGAAAAAGGCAGCTTTAATAGAAAAAACATTTAAAGGAAATACTTTAGAAGAAATAGCATCTTCAGCAAATACATCTGTACGTTCAGTGTCATTAGTAACTTTAGCAAGTCCATTAATTTCTGGAGTTGGTAATGAACCAGCTGTTGTTGGAGCAATGTCTACATTACCAATTGATCAAGTTTCGAATGTAATTGAAGGAGATAAAGGTGTTTTTGTTGTTAAAGTAACCAAAAGAGAATTACCAGCTGAGCTTGAAAATTATGAATCTTTTAGAAAAAGGAAAGTTATAGAATTAAAAGGAAGAGCTTATCAGTTATATAAAGTCTTAGAAGAAACAGCTGATATAAATGATAATAGAAGTAAATTCTTTTAAAGAACAATAAACTAAATAATAAAAAAAGCGAGCTATTAAGCTCGCTTTTTTTATTTATAGGTTTAATGATTATCCATTCATAGAAATCAAAAATTCTTCATTTGATGTGGTAAATTGGATTTTATCTTTAATAAACTCCATTGCTTCAACAGGGTTCATATCTGCTAAATATTTTCTAAGTACCCACATACGTTGTACTGTTTTAGGATCTAATAGTAAATCATCTCTACGTGTACTTGATTTAACTAAATCTATTGCTGGATAAATTCTTCTATTAGCAATGTTTCTTTCTAATTGAAGTTCCATATTACCAGTTCCTTTAAACTCTTCAAAAATTACTTCATCCATTTTTGAACCAGTTTCAGTTAAGGCTGTTGCAATAATTGAAAGGGATCCTCCATTTTCAATATTACGAGCAGCTCCAAAAAATCTTTTTGGTTTATGTAATGCATTGGCGTCAATACCACCAGATAAAATTTTACCAGATGCTGGAGCAACTGTGTTATAAGCCCTTGCTAAACGTGTAATAGAATCTAACAATATAACAACATCATGTCCACATTCAACTAAACGTTTAGCTTTTTCTAGTACAATATTGGCAACTCTAACATGTTTATCTGCAGGTTCATCAAACGTTGAAGCAACTACTTCGCCTTTAACATTTCTTTGCATATCAGTAACTTCCTCAGGTCTTTCATCAATTAAAAGAATAATTTGATAAACTTCAGGGTGATTGGACGCAATGGAATTAGCAATGTCTTTTAATAACATTGTTTTACCAGTTTTAGGTTGAGATACGATCATACCTCTTTGGCCTTTTCCAATTGGGGAAAATAAATCTATAATTCTTGTAGATAAAGTGCTATTTCTACCTGCTAAATTAAATTTTTCTTGAGGAAATAAAGGAGTTAAATGTTCGAAAGAAACACGGTCTCTTACCACATTTGGGTTCAATCCGTTAATTTTTGAAACACGAATTAATGGAAAATATTTTTCACCTTCTTTAGGAGGTCTAACGACACCTTTAACGGTATCACCAGTTTTTAAACCAAATAATTTAATTTGTGATTGAGATAAATAAATGTCATCAGGAGATGATAAATAATTATAATCTGATGAACGTAAAAATCCATAACCATCAGGCATCATTTCTAAAACACCTTCACTTTCAATAATGCCATCAAATTCATAATCAGGATCTCTGTATCTATTTCCTTGTTTACGTTGTCCTTTTTCTCTTGGTTGCTGCTTATTGTTGTTTGGTTGCTTAGACCTGTTTTGTTGCTTTTGTTGATTGTTTTGTTGATGATGAGGTTTACTATCGTTTGGTAATTTATCTTTTAACTCATTTTTATCACCTTTATCAACCACTTTTTTTGCTTCGTTAATGTGAGGAGGTTTTGTAACTTCTTTTTTAACGCTATCTTTTTTAGAAGGATTTTCAGCTTTTTTGACTTGCTTTTGTTTGGCAGCTATAGTTTCATCCTTTTGAGCAGCAGGTGCTAATTCCTTTTTAGCTTCAGGTATTTCTGAGACTTTTGGTTTTTCCACAACCTTTTTATGATCCATTTGTTGATTTGGATGTTTAGATTGTTTATCAGGATTCACTTTTTTTACGATTCTTTTTCTTTTTGGCTTATCGCTCTCAGAAGAATTTGTTTTAATAACTTTTGAAGGAGTTGAAGCTTGAATGTCTAAAATCAGATAAACTAAATCTAGTTTTTTTAACTGACTATACTTTTTTGCTCCAATAGTTTTTGCTATCTCTTGTAATTCTACAAGAGTTTTCTCCTTTAGTTGGGAAATTTCAAACATCTATGTTTATTTGTAATAATTTGTTAATGTATAATATGTTCTTATTTGTTAAGAATTTTTTGTGAAATAATCAAAGTGGTGATTAATTGTCTTAGTTGTAGCTTTCGTATACTATTATGTAGTAGACTATTGCAAATAT
>Ga0193951_1001522_pt1 | contig 10259 bp, 17 predicted proteins | sample BB_2_MG_FD_140370 | JGI IMG/M metagenome (GOLD analysis project Ga0193951, IMG submission 140370) | Microbial mat bacterial communities from the Broadkill River, Lewes, Delaware, United States - BB_2_MG | ecosystem: Environmental > Aquatic > Freshwater > River > Microbial mats | place: USA... | reverse complement strand
TTTAAAGATGCACTTAAACAACACAGAAAAGTCTCTTGATAAAATACACAAAGTAGTAAATCCATTAATAAAAAGTAAGGAAAATCAACTTGGATTCTTTAAGGATTTTGAAGAGATAGAAAATAAGATTAGCGAGATATTGAAAGGTGAAAATTAATTTAACATTTTAAACAACATTTTATGAACAATTTATTTGAAGTAAAAGTAAAATACGACAAGATTGACGAGCAGTCAGGAAAAGACAAAAAAGTAACAGAAAAGTATTTGGTTGATGCTTTATCATTCACTGAAGCAGAAGCAAAGATTTACAAAGAAATGGAATCAATGATTAGAGGTGAATTTATCATCACATCTATTTCTAGGGCTAATTACACTGATGTATTTCAAACAGCCGGAGATTTATGGTACAAAGCAAAGGTTTCGTACGCTTCTATTGATGAAAGGTCAGGGAAAGAAAAGAAGATTTCAAATAGTATTCTTTGCATGGGATATAGTGTAGATAATGCTTATTCTAATATTAATGAATCAATGGGAGTCATGACTGTTGATTTTACTATTGATGGTATTTCCGACAGTAAGATTATGGATTTCTTTAAATACGAATAATAAAAAATGGTTATAAGGGAGGATATTTTTCTCCCTTTTATGGAAAGATAAAAATAGTATTACTTGGATATTAAAAATAAAATGTATAATTTTGAACACATGAAAGAAGGACTAAAGAAAATAATGCATCAGAAAGCACTTCGGTTAATAAATACCGGGCTTATCACAAAAGTTGAACTATCTCAAAAGCTGGATGTAGCCAGGGGAACATTAGACTCAAGGCTAAAAAATGCTAATTGGAAAATAGGAGAGCTTTATATTTTAAAGTCTTTATAAGGCTTTTTTTGTCTAGTAGCTTGTATAAATTTGAACAAAACTAAATATCATGGAGTTAATAAAAGACATAAAAAAGGATTCATCGAATAAATCAGAAATCGAACTTGTTGAAAGGCAAAAACAGGAATACAAACTAATTGGATCTTTTATTAGGACAAAATGCCTTAAATTGTATTCATTCAACCCGAAAGACGAATCACTATTTGAAGTAGACATAAAAAAAAGGCGAAACTATACATGTTGAAATTGAAAATAATAAATTCAAGCTGATTGGCAAGGAACTTAAAAAAAACTACTGTTGATACTAGATTTATCTATTTTGAAGCCTTAAGATATGCAAGTGCTAAGGAAAGAGTTAAAAAGTTTAGAAATAATCTAAACGCAATGTGTAATCTTAGGGAGTGGACAGGTATTAATTCAATTAAAATATTTTAAACATGAAAACAAAATAATAATGGAGGGGTGGATATCATTACATAGAAAATTTATGAGTTGGGAGTGGTATGATGATTTGAATACAAAATGTTTATTCATCCATTGCTTGCTAAAAGCTAACCACAAGGGAAAGAAATGGAGGGGCGAAACCATAAACAAAGGATCATTTATAACAAGTAGATCTAATCTTTCAATAGAGACTAATCTGAGTGAGCAGCAGGTTAGAACAGCATTGAAAAAGCTTGAATCAACCAACGAAATAACCATCGAATCAACCAAGTTAAACACCTTAATATCAATAGTTAACTGGGATAAATACCAAGGCGATAACCAGCCAACTAACCAAGCAGTAACCAACTATCAACCAAGTAGCAACCAAGCAGTAACCACAACTAATAATGATAATAAAGAGAATAATGAAAACAATGTAAATAATAAAGAGGTAGGTAAACCTCCTCTCCCTAAAAAAACAATTTTTGAAATTCAGGAAAAAAAGAAAGAAGAGTTTTTGAAGTGGCTTAAAGATGTTCTCCCGCAAACAAATTACTCAGATCAGAAAGACGAGCTTAATAAATTCTTTGCATACTGGGTTGAGGCTGGACCTAGATCTAAAATACTAAGATGGGAGAAAGAAAAAGCTTTTGATATAATTAGAAGATTGAATACATGGTTTAATAACAAAGAGAAATTTAGTCCAGAAAGAAAAGTAAAAGTTAAACCTCCTAAAACAATTTCAACAGAATGGAGCAAATAAATATAAATTTCGGATCAAACAATGAAAAAAATAAAGTTTCGAAGGTTTTAGACACAATGGATGAGTATGAATTTAATAAAAATACGCATGTTTTAGATAGTATTGCTCGTTCAATGGTAAAAGGATACCAATGGAATAAAACAATAGGTGAAATAGCGTCTAATTTGATTTTTTATTTTAATGGAGTAGCCCATAAGTATGATTTGAATAAATCAATTGCTTTGTGCGGGACATATGGCGTTGGTAAATCTATACTAATGCGAATATTTCAGGAATACATGAGAAAAAAAGTAAATGGATACGGTCACCCAAATATATATCGAATTATATCTATTGAAGATGTTATAAAATACATGTCCGAACCAAACGCAATTGATTCTGAAATTTTATATAATTATCACATTAAACTTGATAGGCCAGTAAGAAGACCAGCCAATTTAATGATAAATGAGTTTGGATATAACTACAATGGTAAAAGTTTTGGTACTGAATATCGTGAACTAATTGAAATGTTTATAATGAAAAGATATGATATATTTCAGGAGTATGGTAAGCTTACACACGTGACAATGAATCTAGGGCCTAAAGAACTTGAAGATACTTTTGAAGAAAAGATTGTGGATAGATTGAAGGAAATGTTTAATATAATTCCATTTGATGGAGAATCTTACAGAAAATAAAAAATGGAGAAAACAATAGAAGAACAAGCCTGTGAAAAATTCTTTTCAGACTATAAAAAGTATTGGAAGATGCAAACAAGGCCTAAATATCTCTCTGATATAATGATGGCCGCAATTCAATGGAAATCGAAAAACTTGAAACTACAACTAGCATCTACAGAAGCTGGAGATCAGTGGAGAGCTTATCCATTACTTCATGTGTGCAAAACACTAATTTATTCAGGTGAATTCGATATAATGGAAATAATGGAAGGAGAGATAGAGACTTATCAGATTAGTGAAAGTAATATACCAGGAATTCAACCTGGATTCGAAAGCGATAAACAATTTTAAAATTAGGAAATAATATGAAAGAAATTAAAATACTTTACTATCACTAATGATTAAATATGCATATGCTCGTAAGTCAGGTGTGTGTATTGGAACAGGTGATTGTTCTTATTGTGATAGCATATCCATAATTAGATGTCACAAGGAAACTATATTGGATTGTAAGAAAACAATAGCCTTAGAACGAATCAAAATACTACATATTAAAAAATGTAAATCATGAGCGATTGGGCATATAGAAACTGTGAATGCGGCAAAAGAGTACATATAAATTTTAAATGTGAATGCGGTTGTGATCCTTGGAATTTATAAAAATCATTTATTTCAGAAAGCTGCAAAGGCGTCAAATGTGCTATTTGCGGTGATGATGCGACAAATAAAGTTGGAGAAGAAATTGCATCTTACGATACTCATCCCAATAGGCATAACTTAACAGCATATGTATGCAAGAGGCATTATAGAATGATTTTTTATTGATCCGGTATTAAATCGTAATGATATTTCATAATCACAATAAAGAAATTAAAATAGGAGGAAATAGGATGAAAGAAGAATTAATAACATTTAAGACAGCTATATTAGCTAAAGAAAAAGGATTTGAATTTGATGCAGAAGCATATTACAATCAATTGTATTACATTACTGTGGATTGTTGTGAATTTGGTCTTGGTGGTCTTATTACTGGCAATAAGTCAGATGAATATTGTACAAGCGAAGTAGCTTCAGCACCAACACAATCATTATTGCAAAAATGGCTATTGGAAAAACATAATACATTGGTATATGTAACTACTGACTGGGTTTCATTTCAGTGCTGGATAAGTACTCCAGATACCGGAATATGTGAGGTAATAAATACAAAGCGAAATTTTGAGTATTTTGGTTGGTATGGAGATGCATTTGAAGCAGGATTAAAAGAAGCGTTGAAATTAATAAGATAAGATATGAAATACGAAAAATTATTACTTTATAGTGGGTTTACATTAGGCCGTGATGCAAATGAAGGGACTTTTATATTTCCGAATATAGAAAGATTTATAGAATTAGTGAATGATAATATAGAATCAACTGTCGTTACAATATTAGACTATGAAGAAAAAATAATATCAATTGATGATGTTATTGTAAAAGATAACTATTACATATCAGCTACATTTAATTTTAATGATTTTGGATTAATTGTAAAAATAGAGGATTATATTCACTGTGACGATCTTGACAATTACAATAGAATATACTTTGACAACCTATTAATGCCAATAGATTATATAGATTACTATGAATTGAAAGGAAATTTGCTAAAAGAATACATAAACAAAAACGTTAAATATAAAAAAAAGAAATTAACTGATGAAAAATTAATTAAATGCATATCAGAATACAAGTACGTTTAATGTGATAAAAATAAGATATGAAAGAAATAGAACAAAAACAATGCTCATGTTGCAAAAATACATTCCCTAAAACAGATGAGTTTTTCTATGTGTCAAAAAGGAAAACTAAGAAAGGATTTATATTTGTTTATACTTCAAATTGCAGGTATTGTTACAGAGATAAGAAAACACAAAAAGACCTGGAAAATGGAATAAAAGAAGCTAAAATAAAGCGACATTACGAAACGGGTAGAGCCACATTAAGGGATTTGACATTGTGGTACGATTCTATAGAGAAAAGAGGTAAAAGAGATATGAAAATAATAATTGAAAATAAAATAGCATTTTTTGAGAAGAAGAGGATTGAGAATAGAGTGGTAATTTAAATTCATTCTAAAGTAATTAAAACTTAAATTTGAAAAAACTAAAAATTAAACGATATGAAAACAGATTACTTAGCAAAAGCTTTAGCTAGTGAGATACTGGAACGTAATTATTTAAATGTTGATGATATACCTAATATAATAAATTTTAGAATTAGAGATATTTTGTATTTATTATCAGAAGAAAATAGTAATAAAGCAAAAAATGAATATTTTGAATTGAGAAAGGATTATTATAAGCATCTTGGGAAAAGTAGTCAAATAAAATATGGATTTAAAATGCAAAAAGCAAAAGAAAAAGTTAAGATACATAATTTAATTTCAGATCAAATAAGAAAAGATAACGAATACTTTAAATTAAAAAGATATCTAAGGAATAACGATATGGGGCATATTTTAGATAACTTTTTTGATAGCTTATAGTATTATTACTTGCTTTTAAAAATTATATAACATTAATAAATTAAAATAGTTAATTTATCTTCTAAATTCATTCTAAGGTAATAAATTATTAAATTTGAATTTTAACGATAAATTGTAAGGGTATGTGCTGCCTACCAAATTTGCACAATAGATAAAACGAGTGATAAAATTTAAATAACCGAGCGATGGCATTAGAATTTGCAAAAGATGATTTAGAATACATCAAAGAAACATTAGAGTGGCTTAGTGAGCATACAGTTCTTATTGAAGATAACAGGACTAATTGCGAAACTGAACATAGTAGAATCCAAAACAGCTTAATAGCAATAGAGCGTGGGCTGGCTCAATGTTCGGACGAGAACGCAGCATTACCTTTACAAAGTGTTAGCACACGTTATTTTGTGGTGGGCTATATTGGGACAATGCACACAGGACAATTAACAGGAAGTGTTAATATGTGGAGCGAAAGTGGATATTTAACACGTGCGAGAGCCACGCAGGTAATAGAAGAGTATAACGAAGGAATAAATAATGTCGTAATTACAAATGTTACTGAACTTAACAAAGAAGATTTTGAAGCGTGGCGGGCTAATGTGCGCTAATGTGCGGTTGTATGAATTGTTTTTATTTACGGATTAAACGCAGAAATAATGAAAGATAAAATCGAAAGAATATTTAAAATTTACAAAGTTAGCAATATTGCGCATTTCGATGGGGAAGAAGTTAACGAGCTATTAAATGAGATAAAGGCTGAATTACTGACCGAGGTAGTAAATAAAAATGATTTATTACAGCGTGTTAGCAACCGAAGGAAACTGTTAAACGCATTTGCAGAAAGAATAACAGATGATGATATAGATGAATTACTTACACAGCCAGAAAGAGTTATTGATAGATATTTAGGCGTTTTATAGTTGCTAACAAAAGTGCATGGCGCGTTTTAATGCGCTATTGCATACAGTTAGAAATTAACTATCTTTGTAGTCCGGTCAATTAATCATTTATAAATAGTGTTTGATTTTCGTTTCTACAATAAGACCGGCCGCACTAGGTGAAAACGTTCGCCGATTCCTAGTTAGATTTTTAGGTTTAGGGTGATTAAAAATTACGCCGTCGGTTCGATCCCGACACTAGGAACTTTCTTTTGTGTCTCATGGTAAGTTTTAGTTTAATCCATTTTGTTTAATTTTGGTTTTAGCGGCCACTCACACTGGCCGCTTTTTTTATGTGGAATAAATCTAAATAACACAAATGTGTAAAATAAATAGTAAAAAGTTTGCGAGAAATGCACAAGTGTGTTATATTTGCAGCATACAAAACAACAAAAACTTATAGAGATGAACAATATAGAAACAGTAATTTTAAGCAAAGAGAATACATACAGTGAAGAAGAAGGATTAAAAGCGATGGAAGCTATAATGAATGGAGCAACACTTGAGGATGCTAAATTTGAGGCTAAAACAGTTGCAGAAGAGGAAGCTGAGTCGGAGATGTGGGATGATATATTATTTGGAGAGGTTGAAGAAACAGAAGAAGATAAAGAGAACAAAGCAAGAAAACAAAAAATTATTGCAGCTTTGGAGTACGAAATATCCAAACTTAACAATGAGATAACAGATTTGAACAGTCGAGTATATAAAGCTAATAATGGCACTGTTTACGTTGGTATTTCAGAGCTTGACGGAGATAACTACAATATTGGAGCCATTAACGAGAAGAGAAGAGAAAATAAAATCAAAGGCGCTCAGGAAGGAATCGCACTTGCAAAAAAAGCACTTGATATTTTTAACAACTACGGAGAAGATGCGGCTACAATGGACGCACCAAACAGCCTTGATAGACGTGAAAAGTATTTTTTCGAAGCAGCAACAGAAACATTATTCGTAATAATTAGAGACTTAAATAAATAAAATGAACAACCTAATAAACTGGTCAGAGGTTAGCCGACTATTAACCTCTGACCGCACATCAATAAGATCACACTATTCCGGGAAGAAGTATAAAAAGAAGGTGGATAGATTGAAGAAGCTGGTTGATTTGTGGGTGAAGTGGCAAAGAATTTATTAAATGGAATTAATTCATTATATTTGTGCATTCTGATTCGCATAGGGTTTTTCATATCGTTTTGTTTTAGGTCACTCTCTCAGGGTGGCCTTTTTTTATTTATTTTTCGTATATTTACAGTTCAATTAAAGAGAGATGAGCGAACTAGATATTATAAGCAATTCAATAGCAATACAGGAGACAATAGGATTCAATACGTTGAAAAATACTAATCCTGTTGACCATCCTTCTTTGATTAGTTTTGCTAATATCGTTTTTAATTATATGAAGATGAGAGAAAAAGAAACAGGTTAATGTTTAATAAATGGCTATACATACAAGACTACAGAGATGAATGCGACGGATCGAAGTATATTAGGATTTGGTTCATGTGTATGTATTTCTGTTTTAAGTATAGGGATGCAGTATATTAATTTAAAACATAGATGATGGAAGAAAAAGAAGTAATATTTACAAATGAAATAACCTTTAATAAATTAAGATTTACCAAGCTTTATCAAATTAGATTGATAAATGATAATGTTGTTGTATTTGACAATGAAAAAGGCTACTTTCATGATTTGATGAATGAATATTTCAATAGTTATGAAGAGGCAGAGCATAGACTGATTTGTTCATGTCATATGTTTAAAGGCCCAGCAGAATTAACAATTGAAACCATTTACAAGAAACTATAACAACAATAAACCGCCGATATGCCAGCACCGAAGGGAAATAATTTTTACTTAAAAAGAACAAAGTTCAAAGAGAAGCTTTTTGAAACTCCTGAAATTCTTTTTGAAGCTGCATGTGAATATTTTAAACATTGTGATGATAATCCATGGATAAAAAACGAGCCTGTTAAATCTGGTGATATGGCGGGACAATGCATGCAAGTAGAAACATCAAGACCTTACACATTATCAGGACTTTGTATATTTCTTGGATGCTCTCAGGATACATTAAGTAATTACGGAGGAGCAAAAGGATACGAAGAATATTTCGGGGTCGTTAAGGAAATAAAAGAAATTGTTTATACGCAAAAGTTTGAAGGTGCGTCTGTTGGAGTGTTCAATGCTAACATTATTGCAAGGGATTTAGGTCTTAGTGATAATGTAAAACAAACTGGATCTGTAGTTAGTTATAATGCGGAAGTAAGTAAAGAAGAGGCTAAAAATATAAGTGATGCTTTAGAGAATGAGTATTAAAATAAATATTGGGATTATATCGGAGTAGCTACCGATAGACAGCGGTAAGCGATTGGCCGTTTCCCTTTCTTTCAATCGCACTACTAAAACAATCGCAAAATGAAAAAATGTAAAACATGCAACAAAAGTAAGCCAATAGAGTCCTTTTCATTTAGAAGAGATAGTAATTCGTATAGAAATAACTGCAAGGAATGTAGAAATGATATAGAAAAAGACAGGCATAAGACTAAAAATGGTCTTATAAACACCATCTATAATAATCAGAAAAGAGCATGTAAAAAAAGAGGTCACGAAAAGCCTTTCTATACAAAAAATGAGCTTAAAGATTGGATAATTAACCACAAAGATTTTGATTCATTATATAACAACTGGGTTGATTCAAACTACAATAAAAAAATGACTCCAAGTGTTGATAGATTAGATGATTCAAAAACATATTCTTTTTGCAATATTCGTTTGATTACATGGAATGAGAATGACAGCAAATCAAGGAATATGCAATTAAATGGGACTTTAAAAACAACACATAAAGCAGTTGCACAATATGATTTAGAGATGAATTATATAAACGAATATAATTCTCAAAAAGAAGCAGAAAGAAAAACTGGTATTCATCATTCATGCATATCAGACGTCTGTAGAGGCAAATATAAACAATCTGGTGGATATATATGGAAATATAAATTATGACTGAGGATTATATAAAAAAACTAAAAGTAGCTAAAATAAAATGTCATAAATCACTATTATTTCATACAAGATATTTTTTCAAAAAGCAATATAATAGAAAGTTTATAATTGGGCAGCACCATATAAAAATATCTAATGCTCTAGAAAAAGTTATGCGTGGAGAATGTAGGCGTTTAATGATAAATATTGCTCCGCGTTACGGCAAAACTGAATTAGCAGTAAAAAATTTCATATCGCATTGCATATCAATAAACCCATCATCTAAATTCATACATTTATCATATTCAGATGACTTAGCGCTTGATAATTCAGAAGCTATTAAAGATTTAATACTAAGTGATAGCTATAATGAGATGTTCCCTGGAATACAAATAAAAAAAGATTCTAAATCCAAAAAGAAATGGTATACTGATTCAGGCGGAGGCGTGTATGCTGTTTCATCTGGGGGGGCTGTAACTGGATTTGGAGCTGGAGCTGTTGATGATGAAGAAGAAAAAGAAGAAATAAATAATTTTATATCAGGTATTAGTGAAAAAGAAGGTTTTGGTGGTGCCATTATAATTGATGATCCAATAAAACCAGATGATGCAACTTCTGATACCAAAAGAGAGTTAGTCAATAATAAGTATGATTCAACTATAAAGAACCGTGTAAATAGTCGGAATACGCCTATTATAATCATCATGCAGCGGGTTCATGAACAGGACCTATGTGGTTATCTATTAGAAAACGATACGGAGGAATGGGAGGTGTTAAGTTTTCCTTGTTTATACGAAGAAGATGGAGAAGAGAAAGCACTATGGCCTTTCAAGCATACAGTAGAGGAACTGAAGAAGCTAAAAAAGGCTAATGAAAAGGTTTATGACACCCAATACCAGCAAGACCCAACAACGAAAGAAGGGTTGATGTTTCCTAAAGGTGATTTATTACGCTTTAAAGAACTAAACAAACAAATAGAAGATTGCCCTGTATTCGCGTATATAGATACGGCAGATAGCGGTGACGATAGCTTGTCAATGCCAGTGGTTAAGGTGATAAATAAGAAATCGTATTTAATA
>Ga0193951_1001521_pt1 | contig 10261 bp, 10 predicted proteins | sample BB_2_MG_FD_140370 | JGI IMG/M metagenome (GOLD analysis project Ga0193951, IMG submission 140370) | Microbial mat bacterial communities from the Broadkill River, Lewes, Delaware, United States - BB_2_MG | ecosystem: Environmental > Aquatic > Freshwater > River > Microbial mats | place: USA... | reverse complement strand
TAATGTGAGTATTCACACAAATTGCATGATAACTAATTGTTAAAGAAGATATCGAGTAACTAGGTTAGTCGATAAGATGAGAGTCGCATTCGCTCTTCATCTGAGCAGATTAAGTCTAACTTAACCTGCGTTGCTCGTTGCTGTTGCCCCGAAGCAGGATGCGTATCATACGCTTCCGAGTTTTAATGTCAACATTTTATTTTGATATTTTTAAAAGTTTTTGCAAACTCTCAAACCTTTCATTTTAAAACGTTAAGTTAACCATTTATCATTAAATGAAAGTAGATAACTTATTAAAACAGCCCGTTGATGATTCGTTTTGCCTGAACCCCTTGGAACTGGAGCGCATTGTAGAGATTTTTAAAAAAGGGTCAAGGATTTTTTGTAAAGTTTTGCTTGTTCGCAGATAAATCGAGCTAAATGTTTTCATTTCATCCAATTTATCGTTATTAATTGCTATCTTGAATGTTTTTTACACTAATATAGTTGCACAATGACAAAAGGTGAGTAACATAGAAATGTAAATTTACATTTTGTTCTTATAAATTAATATTAAAATAATAATTAGGTATCCATTATGAAGTCTCCGAATATCTCAGCAATAGTTATAGCAGCCATTTTCGCTATTATTGCTTTTTTAGTTTTTAGTTATATATCAGCTGTTACACCTTTACTTATTGCTGTCTTTGTTTTTGTCAGTTTACTTATTGCTTCACTTATTAACTCTCCTGCTAGTAAAGACAACCCAAGTGTTTCATCTGATACTGAAAATAATACCAACGATTTAAAAACACTCTATGTTGGTAATTTGCCTTATCGCGCCAATGAGACAGCAGTAAGAGAACTGTTTTCTACATACGGTCATGTCGAATCAGTAAGATTGATGAAAGACAAACATACCGGTAAACGTAGAGGATTTGGTTTTGTAGAGATGTCTGCAAGTGATTTAGAAAAAGCAATTACAGCATTAAATGATGCTGAATTTGAGCAACGTACTTTAAAAGTTAGAGAAGCAAAAGAGCGTCCTGAAAGAGTTGAAACAAAGGACTAAGCCTCATAGCGTTAACTCTGCATTAAAGCTTAAAACTAAAACCCGATTACTATCGGGTTTTTTATTACCGTAAAATCGACTTAATTGTTGTCTTCGATATAACTGCCCTATCGCTTTGTTGATATGATTTATGACTTTTATCTTTCTTAGTTAAAAGGCACGATATTAAATTTCTCCTAACGACAATGGGATAAACCTAAACAAATATTCACTCTATACTAGACAAAACCTAATCTCACGCTAAAATTGCGCACTTCAATACTCAAGTTTATCAAAATAACTGAGTATCCTAGCTCATACCAGTAGCCTCTAATAAGTAAACAATAAGGTAAGCATTTATGTTTAGTCATATTCATCCCGATAATTATGAACAGCAATTGTCAGAGAAAAATCAAGAAATGACCGCTCTATTTTCTTGCTTTAATAATCTCCCCTCTGCAGAAATATTTCCATCAAAGCCGTTGAATTATCGTTTACGTGCTGAGTTTAGAGTCTGGCACCAGGGCGATGATCTCTATTACATAATGTTTAACAGTGAAACTAAAGAAAAGTTCCGTGTTGATGATTTTCCTGTGGCCAGTCAATTAATAAATCAGGCTATGAAAGCTTTATTAATTGCAATTAAAGATATTAAAGAGCTACGGTACAAACTATTCCAAGTTGACTTTCTTTCAACGTTAAGTGGTGAGCTCCTTATTAGTATGCTTTACCATAAACCTTTAGAGCCTACCTGGGAAAAAGCAGCAACAGAGCTAAAAGTTCAATTATCAAAAATAGCTCCCGTCGATATAATTGGTCGGGCGAAAAAACAGAAAATCATCCTTGATAAAGATTATGTGATGGAGTCTTTAAGGGTTGGTGATAAGAAGTTTATCTATCAACAAGTTGAAAATAGTTTTACCCAACCAAACGGGAATGTAAATGAACAAATGCTGCTATGGGCTCAAAAAGCGACAGTCAACGCTGGTGGAGATTTAATAGAGCTTTACTGTGGTAATGGAAATTTTAGTATTGCCTTAGCGCAAAATTTTGCACGTGTTTTAGGTACTGAAATATCAAAAACTTCGGTAAAATCCGCACAGGTAAATATAGCAGCTAATAATATTGATAATATAAATATTGTGCGTATGTCGAGTGAAGAGTTTAGTCAAGCCATGAACGGTGAGCGTAAATTCAGACGCCTAGAAGGATTCGATTTAACCACATACAATTACGATACAGTATTAGTTGATCCACCTCGTGCAGGACTCGACAAAGACAGTGTTGAGCTCGTAAGCCGTTTTAATACGATTATATATATTTCTTGCAACCCTAATACATTAAAAGAAAACTTAATTGACTTAACGAAAACACACACCATTGAGAAATTTGCTTTGTTTGATCAATTTCCCTATACCTCACATATTGAAGTAGGTATGGTGTTAACAAGAAAATAGTTTAAGGAAGTGACCTTTCAAACTCAAAAGGGTTGAAACAAAATTTCATCTGTTGCGAACTTAGTTATTTATTTGTTTTTTTTGATATTTTACGTCTATCACTAAGTTCAGCAGCACCACGAGCAATAAATCGAAGTTGTTGAATAGTCTGTTTCGATAATTGCGCTCTTTCTGATTTATCGTCCATATCTAATGCATCGGAACCTGCACTAAAAACGATAGTGACCGCTGCATTAGCTTGCATATAAGCAACTTCTGTATCTAAATTCTTTGCGTGTTGTAAATAATCACAAAGTTCCATGGTGAAATAACGAATTTCCCGAATTACCGCGGCTCGAAAAGCCGCTGAAGTACCTGAGCGTTCTCTTAGTAATAATCGAAAAACATTACCGTTACTTTCTATTAGCTCCATAAATGTCTCAACAGATATTTGGATAACTGAGCCACCTTTCGCAATACGTTGGCGGGCTTGGCGCATTAACTGCCTTAATGTTAAACCTGCCTCATCTACTAATGTTAAGCCAAGTTCATCCATATCACTAAAATGTCGATAAAATGAAGTTGGTGCAAGACCGGCCTCTTTTGCTACTTCCCTTAAACTTAAACTGGAAAAACTACGCTCAGCACTTAATTGATTTAAAGCGGCATCAATCAACAACCTACGTGTTTTTTCTTTTTGCTGGGCACGAATACCACTCATGGCTTTCCTCTTTATAAAGTATTCTAGGTGAGCATATTATAACAAACGCATAATATCAGTTTACTAACCCGAGTAAAAATATATTAATTAGACTTGACTGGTTCAACGTGTACGCTAAACTATAACAATAGCGTACACGTGTACACTTAAATTCATATGAAATATTAGTTAAGAACAGCGAGATAAAATGAAAAAACCCCAGATTGTATGGCTCAACGTCGTTATTTTTATAGTCACTTTTTTAGTCGCTATAATTGCAGTTCCTTATAGAGCCATGACCACAGGCTTTGACAATACAGAATTAGTATTTGCTTTAATCTGTTTTATTTATTGTGGTATGTCAATCACCGCTGGTTATCATCGTTTATGGTCACACAAAACCTACCAAGCACATTCAAGTTTACGTTTCATTTTTGCTTTAGGCGGCGCATTTGCATTACAAAATAGTATCTTACATTGGTCTTCAGATCATAGAGTTCATCACAAACATGTCGATAACAATGATAAAGACCCTTATTCAGCCAAAAAAGGCTTTTGGTATTCACATATAGGATGGATGTGCCGAGAGTATCAAGCTCATCGTTATAGTGATTACAATAATGTTCGAGATCTACAAAAAGACAAAATAGTAATGTGGCAACATAAGCATTATTTATTACTGACTATTATGATGAACCTTGGCGTGCCAATCGCATTTGGTTTATGGCACGGAGATATTCTTAATAGTATTCTATTAGTTGGCTTCCTACGATTAGTGTTAAGTCATCACACGACATTTTTTATTAATTCGTTAGCTCATATTTGGGGAAAACAGACTTATACTGATAAAAACACTGCAAGAGATAATGGTTTGTTAGCATTACTTACCTTTGGCGAAGGCTATCATAATTATCATCATATATTTGAAAATGATTACCGAAATGGTATTCGTTGGTGGCAATTCGACCCCACAAAATGGCTAATTAAAAGTTGTCAGTGGTTAGGGTTGACGACAAAATTACGCACCAGCCCAGAAGATAAAATTGAAAAGATGCGTCTAGCTATGACCCTAAAACGTAGCAAAGACAAATTAACTCGATTACCTAATGCGGAGCAAGCTATTTTACACCTTCAACAAGAATATGACTTATTGATTAGTAAACTCAATGATTATTATCAAGTACGAAAAACACTGCTAACAGAAAAGCGTGAGCAAGTATTAGCAGATGTTGAAAAGTCTGAATTGATGAAACAATATAAAGAATTGAAAATTAAATTGATTGAACAACAAAAGAATTGGCACAGCCTCACTGCAAAACTCACATAATAATCAATAAAATACAAATCAATTGATTACCATTTTCCCTAAATCCTGCTAATATTTTCATAAGGAATATAATCAGGGTTTGAGGAAAATCTTTTGGCTAAAGCTAATACAACGAAATCAACGAGTGAAAAAACATTTGATTATGATGTAATCATTATCGGTACGGGTCCTGGTGGCGAAGGTGCCGCAATGGAACTTTCCAAAAAAAATAGAAAGGTCGCTATTATTGAACGTTATAAAGACGTTGGTGGTGGCTGTACTCACTGGGGTACAATACCTTCTAAAGCATTACGTCAAAGCGTTAGTCGATTAACAGAGTATAATGCTAGCCCATTATTTCGTGGCCACAATAAAGCGAAGCGTTTAACCTGTGCAGAAATCTTAAATCATGCCTCTTCAGTTATAAGTAAACAAGTACAACTCCGCAGTGGTTTTTATGATCGTAACCAAGTTGAACTAATCACTGGTGATGCTTCTTTCATTGATACTAATACCATCCAAGTTATAAAAAAAGATGGTTCAATAGAAAAGATTAACGCAGAAAAAATTGTCATTGCTACCGGCTCACATCCTTACAGACCTGATGATATTGATTTTAATCATCCACGAGTGTATGACTCAGATACTATTCTTTCACTTAAACATGAGCCTCGTTCTATAATTATCTATGGGGCTGGTGTTATAGGCAGTGAATACGCATCAATTTTTCGTGGCCTGAGTGTAAAAGTAGATTTAATTAACACACGTGAACGACTCTTATCCTTCTTAGATGATGAAATATCTGATGCTTTAAGTTATCACTTATGGAATAACGGTGTAGTTATTAGGCATGGTGAACAAATAAAGCGTGTTGAAACCACAGAGCAATCCGTCATTGTATATTTAGAATCAGGTAAAAAAATGCGAGCTGATTGCCTGTTATTTGCTAATGGCCGTACAGGCAACACGGCTGATTTAAAATTAGAGAATGCCGGCTTAAAAGTAGATGGACGTGGACAATTAAAAGTAAATAACAAATATCAAACACACGTAGATAATATTTATGCTGTTGGTGATGTTATTGGTTACCCAAGTTTAGCTAGTGCTGCTTACGATCAAGGTAGATTAGCAGCATCGGCTATGATTGATCATCAAAGCACAGCGATGTTAATAGCTGATATTCCTACAGGTATTTATACCATTCCTGAAATCAGCTCCGTTGGTAAAACCGAGCAAGAGTTAACGGAAGCTAAAATACCTTATGAAGTTGGTAGAGCACAATTCAAGCATTTAGCTAGAGCACAGATCACCAATAGCCTAGTTGGCTCTTTAAAAATTCTTTTTCATCGTGAAACTAAAGAAATCTTAGGTATACATTGCTTTGGGGAAAATGCTGCTGAAATCATTCACATTGGTCAAGCGATCATGCAACAAACCAATGGTGGTAATACTATTGAGTATTTCGTAAATACAACCTTTAACTACCCAACAATGGCTGAAGCATTTCGTGTTGCAGCATTAAATGGATTAAATAGATTATTTTAATCCATTTACTAAATGGGTAATTACTGTAGTTACATAGCTTATAAATTGAGTTATGTAACTTATCGCTGTCTATTAAGTAACTAGTGATCTAGATTATTGAAAATAACACACAAAAATTAATCTCGTAAGAAATGGCAATGACTAATAAAATGTTTTTTATGACAAGCTTAATATTATTTAGCTGCTTCAGTGTTGTTGCTGAGAATTATAGTATTTATCTAGTGCGACACGCAGAGAAATTGGATAAGTCTGCAGATCCAAATTTAAGTGAATGTGGTAATCAACGTGCTCACCAATTAGCTAAAATCTTAGCGAAAACCAACATATCTGCAATATATAGCACAAAATATCAAAGAACGATGCAAACTGCAGCGCCGACAGCTAGATTACAGCAACTAACAATCAAAAATTACAACCCAAATGATTTAAAGAAACTATCTAACCAATTACAACAAGATAAAATGAATGCCCTTATTGTTGGCCATAGTAATACTACCCCCGTCTTAGCAGGCTTTTTAGCCCAACAAAAAATAGCACCATTAACAGAAGATGATTACCAGTATTTATATCAAGTGCAGTTTTTGAATGAACAACCAATGTTAACTATCTTACAGCAACCTATAAATTGCCAAACACATAAAATTGCTAACTAACTGCCCTTATTAAAGCAGTCATGATTGTTTTTCTTAAAAAAAAGGGGGGAGATATAATTTATATCTCCCCCCCCTCTTAATTAAAGGCCAGATGAATTAAAGCATATAATTTTTTGGCATAGGTAAAGCAGCGACACCAGAATCAATCGCCGCTTGTGCGACAGCTCTAGCAACAGTCGCTAACAAACGTGAATCCATTGGTTTTGGAATAATATAATCTTTACCAAAACTTAATTCTTTTTCACCACTCGCAATTAACACTTCATTAGGAACAGGTTCTTTCGCCAACGTACGAATAGCATGTACAGCGGCAATTTTCATTTCATCATTAATAGTACGAGCACGAACATCTAACGCACCACGGAAAATGAATGGAAAGCATAGAACATTGTTTACTTGGTTTGGATAATCACTTCGCCCCGTAGCAATGATCAGATCCTCTCTAGCAGCGAGTGCATCTTCAGGTTTAATTTCAGGATCAGGATTTGAACAAGCAAAAATAACAGGTTTAGGTGCCATTAATTTAACTTGCTCTTGTGATAATAAATTAGGACCAGAAACACCAACAAATACATCAGCACCAGTAATAGCATCTTCTAAAGTACGTTTGTCAGTGTTATTAGCAAATAGCTTTTTATACTCATTTAAATCATCACGGCGCGAATGTATAACACCCTTAGTGTCTAACATATAAATTTTTTCTCGTTGTGCACCACACTTAATCAACAATTCCATACAAGCAATCGCGGCAGCACCAGCACCTAAACAGACAATATTTGCTTGATTGATATCTTTACCTTGAATATCCAAAGCATTCATCATGCCTGCTGCAGTTACAATAGCAGTGCCATGCTGATCATCATGAAACACAGGAATTTTACAACGCTCAATTAATGCTTTTTCAATAGCAAAACATTCTGGTGCCTTAATATCTTCGAGGTTAATACCACCAAAGGTATCAGCAATATTCGCTACCGTATTAACAAACTCTTCAACCGTTTTATGTTTTACTTCAATATCAAAAGAGTCAATATTAGCAAAACGTTTAAATAATAATGACTTACCTTCCATCACTGGCTTTGATGCCATTGCACCTAAATTGCCTAAGCCTAAAATGGCAGTGCCATTAGTGATAACAGCGACAGTATTTCCCTTTGCAGTGTATTTATAAACATCGTCAGGATTATCTGCTATTGCTCTTACTGGCTCTGCAACTCCTGGACTATAAGCTAGTGATAAATCTTCACTCGTTTCCGCTGCCGTAGTTAATGCTACGCTAATTTTTCCTGGCGTTGGTAAAGAATGGTAATCAAGTGCTTGTTGACGAAGATCTGACATTATTGTTTCCTAGTGCATTAGTGGTTAAATTATAAATAACACTTATTTATTATTATGTTTTTTCTAGTGTATTGCATTGCTTATTAGTTTATCAAGACCATTTAACTATATAGAATTGCTGTAAGCTTTATTAAACATAAACTTTATCAAGCAATTAATCATATTATTTAACTAAATAACGAACATTAGAACAGGGTATTATTAGTGATAACAGAGCTTATGACTGCAGAATAGATTGCACAAAGGCTGACAACAATTTACTTGAACTCCTCCCTCGCTTAATGGCAGCACCAGTTAGGGTTAAAAATTTGCTTTTATCGGCTAGACTTAGAAATTGTACCAATTTCATTTTATTAAGTTGTGTTTGAGTTGAGGAATAAAAAAGCCCCTAGTAAATAAATACTAAGGGCTTTTAAGTAACTATAAAGTTAATTAAAAAATATTTATTCCTTTAAGAAGCAGCTTTAACTACTACGTCAACTAATTTCCACATGCCTTTTATCGGCTAGACTTAGAAATTGTACCAATTTCATTTTATGGAGTTGTGTTTGGGTTGAGGAATAAAAAAGCCCCTAGTAAATAAATACTAGGGGCTTTTAAGTAACTATAAAGTTAATTAAAAAATATTTATTCCTTTAAGAAGCAGCTTTAACTACTACGTCAACTAATTTCCACATGCCTTTTATCAGCTAGAGCTAGACTTAGAAATTGTACCAATTTCATTTTATTAAGTTGTGTTTGAGTTGAGGAATAAAAAAGCCCCTAGTAAATAAATACTAGGGGCTTTTAAGTAACTATAAAGTTAATTAAAAAATATTAATTAAGCTTTAACTACTACGTCAACTAATTTCCAGTTCTTAGACTTAGAAATTGGTGCAACTTCAGTAATAGTTACTAAGTCACCTTCGTTACATACGTTAGCTTCATCGTGCGCTTTCAACTTAGTTGAACGCGTGATGTACTTACCATATATAGGGTGCTTAACACGACGTTCGATCATTACAACGATAGACTTATCCATCTTGTTACTGATAACAACGCCTTGTAGTGTGCGGATTTTAGCTTCGCTCATTACTTACCTGCCTTTTCAGTGATGATAGTCTTAACACGTGCAATATTGCGACGTACAGTTCTTAGCAAATGAGTTTGTGCTAATTGACCAGTGCTTGCTTGCATGCGGTAGTTAAACTGCTCACGTAGAAGCTCTAGTAATTCAGCATTAAGCTCTTCAATGCTTTTTGCTTTTAGTTCACTAGCTTTCATTACATTACCGTCCTAGTTACGAAGGTAGTTTTAAACGGAAGTTTAGCAGCAGCTAAAGCAAATGCTTCGCGCGCTACTTCTTCAGGAACACCTTCCATTTCATAAAGAACACGGCCAGGAAGAATTTGGCAAACCCAATATTCTACTGAACCCTTACCTTTACCCATACGAACCTCAAGAGGTTTTTTGGTAATTGGCTTATCAGGGAAAACGCGTATCCAGATTTTACCTTGACGCTTAACATGACGAGTCATGGCACGACGAGCGGCTTCAATTTGGCGTGCAGTCATACGACCGCGCTCAACCGATTTCAAACCGAAAGTACCGAAGCTAACTGAACTACCAACCTGTGCAAGACCACGGTTACGTAATTTAAATTGCTTACGGAATTTAGTACGTTTTGGTTGTAACATTACTTATTCCTCTTACTTCGCTTTGCGGTTGTTCTTTCTTTTAGGTTTAGCCGCTGGTTGTTCTGCCACAAGTGGCATTTTACCAATGATTTCGCCTTTAAAGATCCAAACTTTAATACCAATTACACCATAAGTCGTGTCGCCACGCGCAATTGCGTAGTCGATATCAGCACGTAATGTATGTAAAGGTACACGACCTTCACGATACCATTCAGCACGTGCAATATCAGCGCCGCCTAAACGACCGCTAACTTGAACTTTGATACCCTTAGCACCTAAACGCATAGCGTTTTGCACGGCACGCTTCATAGCGCGACGGAACATAACACGACGTTCTAATTGACTAGCAATACTGTCAGCAACAAGCTGCGCATCCATTTCTGGCTTACGTACTTCAGCAATGTTGATTTGAGCAGGAACGCCGGCAATTTTAGACACAGCTAAACGTAACTTCTCAACATCTTCGCCTTTCTTACCAATAACAACACCTGGACGAGCCGTGTGAATTGTTACGCGGATAGATTTAGCTGGACGTTCAATAACTACTTTAGATAGTGAAGCGCGTTTAAGCTTTTCT
>Ga0193951_1001518_pt1 | contig 10287 bp, 11 predicted proteins | sample BB_2_MG_FD_140370 | JGI IMG/M metagenome (GOLD analysis project Ga0193951, IMG submission 140370) | Microbial mat bacterial communities from the Broadkill River, Lewes, Delaware, United States - BB_2_MG | ecosystem: Environmental > Aquatic > Freshwater > River > Microbial mats | place: USA... | reverse complement strand
ATCTAAAGCAAGGACTTTATAAGGATGGAATACTTCAAAAAGAAGGAGACTTCTCTTCTAGATCAAAGTACTTAAGCTTAGAGCAAAACCTTGGAGGTCACAGTGCAGTCACTTTTTACTTTACTTCTAATGAGGAAAAAGCATACCAAAAAGTGAATATTCTCAGTGGTTTCTTAGCTCACATAATATATCTTCGTACACAGCTTCAACAAATAGGTTGTAGCGGTATCGGAGCATATTATGATAAAGAAGCTCAAGAATTTTTACAAACAAAGAATAATATTCTTTACCTTTTAGCAATAGGAAGATAGATGAAAAAACAAAATCAACCTATAACTCTTAAGTTCGCCTTGATAAAGGCTTTGAAAAGTTTTATCTCTATCCTTCCTATGATACTAGCTGTAATTCTTTTAGTTGGCCTTTTTCAAAGCTATATTACTCCTGATATGATCACAAAGCTTTTTGGATACAATGCACTCAGCGATATAAGTGTAGGAACACTTTTTGGAGCAGTATCCTCTGGAAATCCAATAATGAGCTATATCATAGCTGAAGAACTTCTCAATAACAATGTAACTCTTTATGCTCTAAGTGCGTTCATACTCTCGTGGGTCACTTTGGGTATAATACAACTTCCAGCAGAAGCTTCTATCTTTGGGATACGATTTACTATCTATAAAAATATTCTCACCCTTCTTAGTACAATGTGTATAGCGTTTTTAACTACTGTTACTCTTAAGGTGTTCTTTTGAAAAGTATAGACTTTAAAGGAGTAAAGCTTTTGATATCTGTTATAATTATCTATATAATACTTGCTTTTTTTGATCCAAAGAACATACTTAGTTCTGTTTTCAAATCAATAGATATACTCTTACAGATATGGCCTGTTTTTATTTTTATCATTCTTTTAACAGCATTTATAAATTATTTCTTAAAACCTAAACAAATACTCAAATACTTTGGGGAAGAAAGTGGTAAAAGGGGAGTATTTTATGCACTTCTTACTGGTATAATTAGTCATGGACCTTTATATGCTTGGTATGGTCTTTTAGAAGAGCTAAGAACCAAAGGAGTAAAAGATGAACTCTTAATAATCTTTTTTTACTCAAGAGCCATTAAAATACCGATGATACCTTTTAGCATAGCTGTTTTTGGAACCCCATTTACTATTATTATCTCTTTGTATATACTCCTATTTGCATACCTTCAAGGAAAAGTTTTTTCCCACTTATATCATAAATAAACTCCTTTATAAAAGGAACACTTTTTGCATTAAGTTTTCCAATATAAAAATATAAGGAAAAAAAATATGGCAACTATCATTGAATATATGAAAGAAAATGAACTTACATGGCAACCATCTTTTAGTGGTGATCTTGAAGGCGGACTTTATGGATATAGAGGAGCAATTATTGTTGAGCAAGGGAAACAAATCTCTGCTGATAGAAAACTTCCTCCAAAGATACAAGCAAAACAAGTTATTATGGTAACTGAAGGTGAAGTAGTTAAATTCTTTACTTGTGAATTAGAAAGTTTTAATGACTTTAAACCATTCTTTGAAAAATATGGACAATTCTTCAACGCTGATTCTAAAACTGTACTTTATGTAACTGACTTAGAGGGTGAAGGAACTTTTGAATACGAAGGTGTAAAATTCACAGCTCTTCCACTAGATGAAAGTTCTGTATGGAATGAGATCTTAGATATGGCAGATCTTGAAAAATCTGATATGAAATCTCTAAAAAAACAAGAAGAAAAAATCGAAAAAGTATACGAAGAGATTTGTGATGCAGATATAGATGAAGCTTCTAAATCTTTTGATGAGATGTGTGCAATGATAGGTGAAAGCTCTAAACAACTTATGGGTGCTGTTTAAACTTAGTTTATAAATAATAGCCAATTGGTTATTATTTATACTTTTATTTTCTTTAAAATCTTTTCTCTTTTGATATAATCTTCACATGGAACATATATTATTAGCTATATTTTTAGCGATCTCATTAGCAACTATTTTTAATATCCTCTTCAAACACTTTGGGATATCTCATATCATTGGATATATATTAAGTGGAACTATCATTAGTTATCTTTTTAACTTCAATGGGATGAACATACACTCTTTAGAAATGATAGGAGAGTTTGGTATCGTTTTTCTAATGTTCACCATTGGACTTGAACTTAACTTTGAAAAGATAAGAAAAATGAAGGAGATACTTTTAGCCAATGGATTATTACAAGTTGTACTAAGCACTCTTACAATCCTTGTTATTTCCTATTATATTTTTAAGATAGATTTTACAACCTCGCTTATTATATCTCTAGCTTTTTCGTTGTCATCAACAGCAATAGTCCTAACCTATCTAAAAAGTTCAAAAGATATTCATACCCCTTATGGAGAAAAATCCCTTGGAATATTGATCTTTCAAGATTTAGCTGTGATTCCTATCTTACTTCTTATAACCTTTTTAACAAATAATGACCTTTCTATAAGTGAAGTACTTTTACATACTACATTAATGGCAATAGTGATTATAGTTTTGATGTTCACTGTTGGAAAATATATAGTAAAAAGACTTTTAAGATACTCTGCGCACACAAGAGTAGAAGAGCTTTTTTTAGGTGCAGTTTTTACTATTGTAATAGGTTCATCCCTCTTAGCTCACGACCTAGGTTTTACCTATTCTTTAGGTGCATTTATAGCAGGTATGATCATAGCAGATACTGGGTTTCACGTAAAAGTGGAGTCTGATATAGCAAGCTATAAAGACTTTTTACTTGGTGCTTTTTTCTTTAGTGTTGGTACGAAAATAGATGCGATCTATTTCATTACCCATATTCATATAGTCCTAGGGTTCTTTGTTTTGGTATTCTTATTCAAAGCTCTTGTTATATTTCTTATTCTTAAAAGAAAAAATGATACAAATACCTCAGTAAAAACAGCTCTTGCGCTTGGAAGTGTGGGTGAGTTTTCTTTTGCGATCTTTGCACTTGCCTCATCAAATGATCTTATCAGTAATGAGATGACAAGTTTCTTGATACTTATAACTGTACTTTCTATGATACTTACACCATTCATTGTTAACAATATCTATAAACTCTCTTCTTATTTTGAAAAAGAGTTTTATGAGTCAGATGTTATTACACCTATTAAAAAATCAGATCACGTTATAGTAGTTGGATTTGAAACACTTGGACTGGTAGTAGCTAAAACCTTAGAATGTAGAAACATACCATTTGTTATTATCTCTGATAATCTAAAACATGTACTTTTATCTAGAAAACTTGGATATGACGGATACTTTGGACACTTGGATAAGCTTCCTGTTCTAGAATCGCTCAAAGCAGATGAAACCTCAAGTATAATCTTAACAGTTCATAGTACTAATAGAAAGAAACTAATAGCCGAAGCTGTTTTAGACTTTTATCCAAAAGCAAAAATAATAGTCAAACTTGATTCAGCAGAAGAAAGAAAAGAATTAAAGGATATAAATATAAGCTCTTATATCGATTCTGATATTGAAGTTGGAAAACTCTTAGTAAATGAATCTTCTAACTTCTTAAAATAGCTTAGTTTTGGTTTGACCAAACTAGCTGTTTAAAAGCTTTCATTGATGGTTTGTCCATATTTTTCATCATTGCTATTCTTAGCTCATGTATCGCTTCTTGATACTCTTTTTTAGGGATAATAGGATCATCTGATCTTGAAAGAGCAATTATCTCATGGACTTTTTTGTTAAATGGTGTATCAACCTTATCAGATATTCCATCATAAACTGACATAAAAAGATTGTAATTGTCATAATCCATCTTGCACTGTCCATCTAGGATCTTCAATGCTAAGATAGTACAATACTGCAACTCTACCTCATCAAAGGTATAGGTCTTTGCCCATTCATAGACAGTTGATAGATCATCCATTTTCTTTATCTTCCTTTTTTACCAACTCCAAGTTTACCTCTTTTGTACCATTTATAAACTCTTCTGAGATAATACATTTTTCTATATCATCCCTTGCTGGTAGTTCATATTGAAGCGGAAGCATGATCTTTTCGATTATTCCACGAAGTCCTCTAGCCCCTACTCCTTTTTCTTCAGCCATATGAGCTATCTTTCTTAAAGCATCTTCATCAAACTCTAATTCGATCCCATCAAGCTCGAACAATGCTTGATACTGTTTTATAATAGCATTCTTTGGTTCTTTTAAAACCTTTATAAGATCCTCTATCGATAGAGGATTCAATGTTGCTATAACTGGAATTCTACCTATAAATTCAGGTATCAGACCATAAGAGATAAGATCTTTTGATCCAAGTTCATCTTCACTCTGTTTTTCTTGGTCTTTCATAAATCCCATAACCTTTTTTTTGTGCTTCTTCTTTTGTTCTTCGTCCCCAACCAAACCAACAAAAGCTCCACCACAAATAAACAATACATGAGTAGTATCAAAAAGCACGGTTTCAGCAGATGAGCTTTTTCGACTCCCTTTTACAGGTACATAAACCTCTCCACCTTCAAGTATCTTTAAAAGACCTTGCTGAACCCCCTCTCCACTTACATCTCTACCGCTTGTAGCACTCTCGCTTTTATTTGCAACCTTATCTATCTCATCAATATACACGATCCCTTTTTGAGCTCTTTGTACATCAAAGTCTGCTGCTGCTAAAAGACGAGAAAGAATAGACTCTACATCTTCTCCTACATATCCAGCTTCAGTCAAAGCTGTAGCATCAGCTACTGCAAAAGGAACATCCATGATCCTTGCCAGAGATTTTGCCAAGAGTGTCTTTCCACTTCCTGTAGGCCCTACTAACATAATATTTGATTTTTCTATTTCTACATCTTTAAAAGTGGGTCTATCTATTCTTTTATAATGGGAATAAAGAGCAACAGAGAGAACTTTTTTTGCTTCACTTTGCCCTATGACATAGTTGTCTAAATGTTCTTTTATCTTAGTTGGAACAGAAAGCCCTTTTTGAAACTCCTCTTTTGCACGTTTCAGTTCACTTTTATGCATAACCATTGAACAGGTCTCTACACATTCATTACAAATATGTGCGTGTTCTGCACTGAATATCTTATCTACGTCTTTGACACCTTTTCCACAAAAGTCACATATGAGCTGATCTGTTGCCATTATAGCTCCTTTAAAAATTGATCTATATCTTTTTTCTCAAAAGTTAGTTCGTGAGTTTTTATGAACTTTTCTTCTTTTTTTGAAAGCTCCTCTTTATCTGCTATTACAAGACCATCTTTTAATCCTAAAGTGATCTCATTTGCAACCATTCTAAAAGTATCTCTAGAAAAATCAACGCCTAAGAAGAGGTAGCTTTTGTCTTTTTTATATTCTTTTAAAAATGGTGGAAGTGCATAGCCACCCATTGCTTCGGTCAGCCAATCTACAAAGTCCGCATCTGAAATAATAAAGTTCATATCAGGCTTCATACAGCCCATAGGTTTGAAAAGTATAGGAAGTGAATCATTCAACTCCTCTTTTGATACTTCTATGTACTGTGCACTTAAAAGGTCATACTTATAAACAATGAACCTGTCATACTCTGCTGTTATTCTAGAAATCCCAGTGATCATAAAATGTTCTACATCTTCATAGACTTTACATCCGCTGTCATCAAGATTTGTATCTATCATATATTTAGGTTTGATGCTCTTGAAGAACTGATAAGTATAAGGGATATCATATTCACGTGATTTGTATATGTGATTGGTCATTTGAACTATAAAATCACGACCTTTTCTTTGCTCTAAGCTCATAGCCGCTCTACTGTACTCATACATAAGTCTAGGACTCATCGCTCTACCATTGTTCAAAGCAAGGATCATTGAGTCACTGTCATATGGTAATTGGCTTCCATCTTGGGCTTGAGTGTGCTCGAAAACACCCATTCCGATAAATGGTACAAGTGTTCCTTTTGTAAGTTGTTCTTTTATATTTTCCATGAGGTATCCATTCTATTCTTTAGATACTTCTATGCAAAAGCTATTCCAAAGAGTATCTTAACCGTGGCAACCTACTCCTGTATAGGTAACATAAGCTTTGTTTAGTTCCACTTTCAATCTATCTTTATCTAGTGGCATCGAGATATCTTCAGGCATTTGAAGAAAAAATACCGCTCCATCTTTTGAGATTAGAAATAAAGCTTTTGTGAGCTTATCTTCTAAGCTTCCATCGATGATCTTTGTTCCATACATATTTCCAAACTCTTCTTCACTATCTATAACCATCTCGAATTTTTTTAGACTTTTGGAAATAAGTTGAATATCTTCACTATTTTCATTCACGATAAAATAACAATAGATCGGCACCTCAATATGACTCATAAGTTCATCAAGCACCAACATCTCTTTTACGAAAACTTCTTGTGTATCAGGAAAAGAGACAAGCAAGGTCATAGCACCATCACTATGACTTCTTTTGATCTGCTTCATTTGTTCTTGCATATCTGTGACCTCGATATTTTCAGCCATATAACCAATATCTATAAAGTCATCTACTAGCTTGAAGTATTGATCTTTGTATTTGATTTTAGATTCCATATTTTTTTACTTTATATCCTATTTGACGAACAGTGATTCCAAGCATTTTTGCAGCCTTGCTTTGATTTCCTTCACACTCTTTAAGTGCTTTTTGGATCGCTTCACATTCTAGTTCATCTAGTGTTTTGTTTTCCATAGGAATAGCTTTATACTCATCTACAATATTTTGACTTTTTAAAGCTGGTAAGAGAAGTAGCATATCCCCTGCACTTATTCCATTCTCATCACCCATTAAAACAATTCTTTCAATGGTATTTTCCATCTCTCTTACATTTCCAGGCCACGGATACTTCATAAGCTTTTCCATAGCTTCATCTGTTATTGTGACCATCTTCTTATGATTTCTCATAGCACGCTCTAAAAAGAAGTTCACTAAAAGCTTAATATCATTTCCTCTTTTTCTAAGAGGTGGAAGATCGATAGGGATTACATTTAATCTATAATATAGATCTTCTCTAAACTCTCCATCTTTTACCATCTGTTCGAGGTCTCTATTGGTTGCAGCGACTAAACGCACATTGACCTTTATGGTTTTTGTTCCACCAACTCTTTCAAATTCTCGCTCTTGTAATACCCTTAAAAGTTTTACCTGTGCTGAAGCTGAGATATCACCAATTTCATCTAAAAACAGTGTCCCTTTGTCAGCAAGTTCAAATCTTCCTTTTCTTGTCTCTTTTGCATCGGTAAATGCACCTTTTTCATGTCCAAAGAGTTCACTTTCAAGTAATGTATCTGTAATAGCAGCACAATTAAGCTTGACAAATGGTTCATCTGCTCTACGACTTCGCTTATGAATAGCTGCTGCTACTAGCTCTTTTCCTGTACCTGTTTCACCTCTTACAAGTACTGTTACATCACTTGGAGCTATTCTTTCAACAACTTTATAGACATCTTTCATCTTCTTGCTTTCGCCTATTATATCACCAAAGTTATGCACTTTTGAATCCCACTCCATTTTATAATACTGTTTAAGATCTGTTAACCGCTCTTTTTCATTTTCAACAACTAAATATGAATAGATACTTTGAGCAAAAAGTGAACTAGCAATACTCAAAATCCTTACAGTATCTTCAAAGTCTATTTTTGTAGACTTTGTAAGATTCGTTGCAAGAACTCCTAATGTCTCATTTTCAACTATCATTGGAACTGCTATGTAAGAGATAGTATCACTACTTCTGTGTCCTGATTTATTTAAAAAAAGTATATCATTGTGAACATTCTCTATCACTACAGGTTCCATGCTTTTTGCAGCAAGCCCTGTAGCACCTTCACCTAGTCTATACTCTGAGATCACTTTTTGATGTTTATTAAAATTGATAGCGGCAAATATATTAAGAAGCTCATCTTCTAATTTATAGATTACACAATTTTCAAGATCAAGGTTCTTTTTCAAAACACTGAGGCATTTTTCCAAAGATTTGATTATCTCTCCTCTTGAAGCTGCCATGATATCAGCGATCTCGTATAATACATTTAATTCTAATTGATAAAGATCGTTTTTAAAATTATTTTTCATGATTATCTTTCCATTATTACGATATATAGATCATTATAATACTATTTGCTCATTTTTTATATTGAATAACTGTATATAATCTAATCAATCTGCTATTTTCTTACAAACTTCTTCTTTTGGTAAGTTCTTTGGACCAGGTTGTATCCACCAAGTTTCACCGTTACTAAGCTCTACTTCTCCACCCCATTTCTCTTCACTACTGAATTCAATCGTCTCTATGGTTTCTTCCATATCTTTTTTTGCAATATAAAAGTAGATCTCTCCACCATTTTCTCTTAACATTACTTTAGCCATTTTATCTCCTTTGCTGTAATTTATTAATGTGCTAACCAGCCCCTAATCTTACTTAGAAAGCTAGTATCTTCAAGCCAAACTCTAAAAAAGTCCCGTTTGAGTTCATTTACCAATATATGTTTATTGTAAAGCTCACTTTGTTCTTTATGATCATCTCTATGATGAGCTCCACGACTCTCTTCCCTCTCTAAAGCACTTAGTACTAAAGATTCCGCAACGACCAAAGCATTGCGTAATTCAAGTATCGCTATAAGCTCTACATTATTGTTTCTACCTTTATCTATACAGTGCAAGGTACTAGACTCCCTTCTTAGATACCTTAAATAATCAAATGCCTTTTGCAAGCTCTTTTTTGACCTGCTTATTCCAGCTTGTTCAAAAAGAGTACGTCCTAGACTTATCCTCATCGAATTAAAATTCTTAGTAGTATCTTGATCAAAAATATGATCGATCCATTTTTGATCTTTTGCTACGATGTTATAATCTATAGGTAAAAACTCTTTTGCTTCTATATATTTTAAGGCTTTTTGTCCTGCTAGTTCCCCAAAAACAACACCCTCAAGAAGTGAATTTCCACCTAGTCTATTAGCTCCATGTACATTATTTACTGCACACTCTCCACACACATAAAGTCCTTTGAGTGAAGTTGCGGTCATATTGGCTTCTATTCCACCCATTGTATAATGAGCAACTGGCTTTATCTCCAAAAGCTCCTCGCTTATATCAATTCCTGCTTGCATATAAGCAGCTTTGTAAAGAGATGGAAGCTTTGACTCAATATGCTCCTTACTTAAATGTCTTAGATCAATAAATACTTTTTGTCCGCTTTTTATCTGCTCAGAGATCGCTTTTGAGACAATATCTCTTGTGTCTAGTTCATTAACAAATCGTTCACCTTGAGTGTTAACTAGATATCCACCTTCTCCTCTTGCTGCTTCACTTACAAGATAACTTGTTTTGACAAAACCAGTTGGATGAAACTGAACGAACTCCATATCTTTTACATTTAGTCCTGCTCTTAAAGCTATTGCTATACAATCACCCGTGTAATCAGCTGCGTTGGTGCTAAATCCTCGATAAAGTCCAGAGTAGCCACCACCAGCTAAGATCACTGCTTTAGCAGGATAAACCACAACAGAGGAATCAAACCTTCTAAGTGCTACTACTCCACTTACTTTATTTTCCAGCTGAGTCAGATTCAAGACAAAATTGTTTACAAGATATTCTACGCCTAGACTTTTAGCTTTTTTAATAAGTGCACTTGTAATAGCAGCTCCTGTTTTGTCTCCTACATAACAAGTTCTTTTTTCACTTCCTCCACCAAAACTTCTTTGAGCGATATTACCATTTTCATCTCTGTCGAACTCCACTCCATAATCTATGAGCTTAGAGATGATATCACTTGCTCTTTGACACATATACGAAACCGCTTTTTTATCTGCTAGCTCATAAGAGCCTTTTAATGTATCCTCTATATGCTTCTGAATAGAATTTGTATCGCTTTTATCAAGTACTGCATTGATACCTCCACTTGCAAGGGAGCTATTGGACTTAAAAAGATTCCCTTTTGTAATAACAGCTACTTTTTTAGTAGGAGAATCTTTTTTAGCTTCAATTGCAGCCATAAGACCTGCGACTCCAGCTCCAACTACTACGATATCGTAGATCATATGTTACAACTTATACAGCAAATCATATTTTGTTCTATTCACTGCTTTTACTTTAGATATTTCACAATTATGCTTGATATTCACAGGAACCTTTGAGCCAAAAAGTGAACTTATGATTCCAGGAGTTGAGCGTACGAACTGTAATGCTAATTGAATATCACTAGAAAGGGTCATGCTACCATCTAACACAACTCCTGACTCTGCTGAAAAAGATTTTTTAAAAAGATTCATCTGCAATAAACTAGAACTACTTAT
>Ga0193951_1001516_pt1 | contig 10295 bp, 20 predicted proteins | sample BB_2_MG_FD_140370 | JGI IMG/M metagenome (GOLD analysis project Ga0193951, IMG submission 140370) | Microbial mat bacterial communities from the Broadkill River, Lewes, Delaware, United States - BB_2_MG | ecosystem: Environmental > Aquatic > Freshwater > River > Microbial mats | place: USA... | reverse complement strand
TCTGCAATATCTGCGTAAATCTCCTGATAATTATCAAGGTATTCGTCTGCATCATCATCGAACTCAATCACAACAGGCGTTAGAAGGTTGAACGGATCATCCCTATTCATATTATTAGGATGTGCAAGCCCGTTCGTTGCTGCTAATCGCATTGTAATCTGTTCGTACCAACACTTGACATCGTAAGGAATCGGCTTCTTATTTGTTCCTTTTGGTCGTTTGTATCGTCGGTACTTCTCCTCTGGGAATACAACCATAAAACGGTTTAAGAAGCCATCCTGAACAAGCGTCCTGTTAATAGAAGGCTCAAGTTTAGCAGGTGTTGTAATACCTGTATAGCTAAAACATGGGCTTAAGATACGGATAATCTCATCTTCTTCATCTTTTTCTTCTTTAGATTTAGTCTGCGTAGAATAAGACGTTCTTAACCATGAGTCTTTTCCCATTAGCTCCATAATGTCAGCCATAAGCTCTGTCTGGCCTGCTGATGCCTTTCCAGAGCTTACACTCTCAACCCAGTGCGCCCATTCATCGTGGTTAGCAAGAACCCTAGGGCACTGCTCAAGCTTTGAGAAAAGAGCAGGGGACGATGTAAATCGACTTGCAAGTGTCTTTGCCTCTTCTTTCCTAATATTTGAGAATGCGTTGATAATTGTCTCAGGTATTTTACGTGCAAATTCTTTCCCGCAACCTGACTCACCAACAACAACAAAATAATTGTCCGTTGTTAAGCCTGAATCATTTCGGAAGTCACGACCAAGTAAAGTTCCAACCGTTTGAATAGCCCCAACCGCATGAACCCAGTAAGAAGGCTTTGGCGCGATAGATAGCGACCACTTCATAATAGATCCAATAACTCCGGGCATTTCTTTTAATTCTTCCGGTAAATCAAGATGCTCAAGCTTATGCCCTTCGTATTCGATAACAGACATTTCTACATTTTTTCTGTTTTCTAGGTACGAACGCATATCTACCAGCATCGGTAGTTTTGGCCGCTCCCATCCGTAGTCATGCTCTGCAATCTCGATGATTGTCCCTATTGTGCATTTATTCTCAGATGAGTTTTTATCGCCCTCTAACCATTTTTTACGGCAATACTCATATCCTTTGGTTCCATACTTTGAACCGCCAGCAGACCAGTCATTAAAGATTTCAAAGCCTTCTTCTGATCCACCTGTTTCAAAATGGACGGCCATGCAGATTTTAAACCATTCATCATAATCAATGTCTGGATCGATAGCCTGCAACGGGCTGATAATGTCGTCAATCGTGCATGAACCCTGCTCAGCCATATCGTGAATAATAGACTGTTTGCGTTCAATCTGTTCAATAATAGCGTTGTGAACTAGAGTGATCTTTTCAGGGTTGCTCTCGCTTGCCGACCTTGCTTGATATGTTCCACCGGACTTGTGAAGACTGCCATAGGCAACAACGTATGACCCTTTGGTTAAAAACTCAATGCCTTTATATTTCTTGTGCATTGACTTTCTAACTTTCTTTTCTTTGTCTTTTTTAAAGAAATAATGTCGAGAACCAGCACCTGAACCAGACTCGACAACAAACTTACACTCCTTGTCGATATCAACACCTGAGTCTTCTAGTAGCTTTTTAAATCCCTCTTCGCCTCCTTTACCATTAGCGCAGTCAACATCAATAACTAGATCGTCTTCACCTAGAACAATGCCGAACCCTGTTGGAACGCCATCCTCGAAAGAAGATTCTATCTCTTTGTCTGTTAGGCCTTCTGACGTTTGCCATTTAAAATCCCTAGGATGCTTTCCTGCGTTATCAGTAAGTACGCCTTCTACTGTTCGCTCGCAGTGTCCTCCGCAGGAGCATTTTCCGTTAGGCTGGATAGGATACAGCTTTATAAGCTTAAACCCTGCATCAAGCAAAGAATAAACATTCTCTTGCAACGTATCCCTATCTAGGTTTTGCGTGATGTCTTGGTTCATAATCCCTCTATAACATTAATAATATCGTTTAGCGTCATGTATCGCATGTTGTAGCAAGGCACGTCGTTTAACCTGCAAAGCTCAACGGCTGTTCTAGTGCCGCCTTTTACTTTGCCATTTTCTTCATCTGCGATATAAAAGCAAACATCGGATACTTGATTATTCATACCGTAGACTTGTTATATTTCTTGATCCTACACAGGTTGCGTATTTCATTGGTGTTTTCCTTTCGCAATCTGCATTGCATCTTTTATAGCTATCTCAATATCAACTTCACTTGCAGGACTATACCAAAGGTCGCTAATGGTTTCAATGGCCTCCTCAAGCTTTTTTATACGATCTTTATCGCCACCTTGAAATTGGTCTTTGGTAATTGGGTTACCTAGGTTTTTCACAGGTCATCCTCCGTCATCTCTCGAATACGGTTCAAAGTTTTTTCTAGGCTTATTATACGCTCTGAAAAATCTGCAATCAAACTTTCTTTTGCTTCTTTGAAAGTCTTAAATTCAGGTTCTTCGTCCGGTAGCAACGGGTACTTGATGATATGTGCTCCTACGATTTGATAGCCGAAGGTTTGTTCTTTAAGCGCTTGGTCGAAAATATCATCAACAGAGCTGTATGATTCTCCGCTTAACGGTTCTTGCATTGCTTTTAATGTTGTTTCGTTTGGTGTGTTCATTGCATTGCCTTATCAATAATCTCAACGGCTGTCATAGCCTGCTTGATGTAATACAATTCAATATCGTTTTCATCGTCTTCAATAATATCCATTAGCGCCATTCTTGAAAAATGCAAGGCATCTTCCAAGGATTTCGCTCGTTCAGAAAATCCTTCTAGCATTAAACCTGCATCGCCTGACATGTGAATTTGATTTAGTTCTTCTGAGAGTTTCATTGCTTATTACCTTTCAGTTCTTTCCATTTCTGCTTAAGGTGTGAGAAATTGTCACACTTCTGAATAGTTTTTACTTCAACTACAAACTCATGATCGCAATGGCCTTCATAATCAGACCAATAGTTGCTCTCGACATAACCAGATACAAACCATAATCCTTCTTCATTATCTTCAAAAAGATCAAATATCGACGAACTATAATAACAGTCAGTAAAATCTGAGTTTGTTTCTCCGCAGTCGTAATAGATTTCTGCTTGGATATAGTTGTAGTCATATATTTCATTTCTCGACGGAGAAAGCCAGCAGTTAAAATAAAAAGATGATCCGTCTACGTAATCAGGTGTTGCGCTTAGCTCTGCTTTTTCAAGCTCAATCTTCACGGCTCAACCCCATTCATTTCAATGTAAACGATCATTGCGGCGCGTAGCTTGCTGCATCCGTACAGGTCTATTGTGTCTTGCCATACGTTATCTGTCTGACCTTCATATCCTGCGTGATCCATAAGATCATCCCAGATAGACTCAACAATCCGCCATGCATCTGATGGGTTGTTGCATGGGTCAAAGCTTCCGCTCCACCTATACCCTTCCACGATTAGCAAGCTTTTGTTTGGAGTAGGTCGTTGATTGATAACCTTCAATCCTTCAAGAACAGCAACAGCCTTGTTAATCTCAAAATCGCTTTTATATTTCCATTTATTCATCGTCTTTTTCTCCACCTTCAAAAACCAACATCGCATTAGGTTTTGCATTGTACGACCATGAACCGTTCTTAAGTCGATACAAAAATGCGCAACGAGTGCATCGTGGATAGCCAGATTCGTTAAAATACTCATTGCCACCTGAGTGATCATCTGAACAGCTTGTACGACAGTGCTCTGGTGCGATTTCGTTAATAAACGATAATAGTTCTTTATTCATTTCTTACCCTCCAACTCTTTTATATAATCCGCTACGACAAGCCAAAGATTACCATCTTCTGACGCATCTGTAAACTGACCATACGATTTATCTACAGGGTCGCCATACTTGTTTAGCTTTCCAGCCTTGATAAGAATGTCCATGACAACTTTATAGTTTTGTGCTGACATATTATGATCCTTGGTTATAGCAATATGTCCTGACCTTTTGCAAGTCGCCTTGATATGGAGAACAAAAAATTTCTCTCTGACTTTTCGCAGGAGTCAAACCAGTTTTCACTCCAATAATTATTCCACATATTGCCTTTAGGTTTAATCTCTCTTTTAACCTTTCCGTTTTCTACAAATATAGCCATCCATTTTTCTGGGATGTCAGAGTCATCTATAATTCCTTCTGGAAGAATGTATATTCTAAAGTTTCCAAATCCTTTAGATTCGCCGTTTCTTTCAGGCTTTTTTAAGTCTGCCTTAAAATCACTTTTAGAAACTTTTGCCTCAACCATAGCAGAACATGATGCTCTAAATCCAATGCAGTCTGAGATTTCTCGCGTTCCGACTGATTTTATATTTGTTGCGACAACTGGAAAGCCGTTTTTCTTTAACCATTTTGCTGCAACTTGACATAACTCCTCATGCTCTTTTGACGGCATCTTCCAACCCCTCATAATAATCTTTCATGCTAACACCATAAGCACTTTCTAGCATCTGGTAAACGTATCGGTTGTATCCTTTGTAGTCAGTAAGATATTGCTCTTGACGTTTTGCAAGATAATCATTAATCCATTTAGCAACCGCTCCAGACCTTGATACACCTGCGAAGCAATGAACAATTATTTTCAAGTTGTTGTCAACTGCATATTGTGCCAGTTCGATAACTTTTTTGCAATCGTCTTTTGTTAAGCCTGATTCTCCGCTGTCGATGTCTTTGAAGGCTAGAAAGATTGCCGTGCTTTGATTGTTGTAAAGGCTTTGCATTTCATTGCGTTCTTTCTCGTTATCGCTGATAGAGATAATAACGCTTTTATTGTCGTTGAAATAGCCTTGCTTGATTAGCTTTTTAGCTGTGAAGCGGTCTATGAATTTTATCATGTAGCTACCTTAAATATGCTTTCGTAAAAGACATATACTAATGCCATCGCGACTATTGTATATACGATTCCAGTCTTTATGCGCCCGACACCAAAACAGTTACCGCCAACAAATGAAGTTAATAGCGCGCCTGCAAGAAAAATCATTACTCAATCTCAACTTTACCACCGCAGTACGGGCAGAAAGAAAGCCAATCAGTAACAGGATTGCCAGATTCAGATGCGTCAAAAAACTCTTTACCGCAACCTGTTGCGTATGAATACTTTCCTCGCCAGATGCATTTTTTCTTTGACTTTAACTTGTTTTTTATGAGCTTTACTGAATCAATATTGATAATTTTTTTAATCATTTCTTCGCCTCCGGTGCTTCGTGGATGCTGCCTATTATTTCACACTGATTGAGATGGAAATGAAGATTGAAATAACGGTCTCCTGAATAAAAAACCATCCAACACCCGTGATATTGCTTGATTTCGCCAATATCAAAATCGTCCCGACTGACAATATCGCCCTCAAAAACCTCTTCACCGTTTTTGTCGTGCAGGCCAGTAAACTGACCAACAGTCTCAGGTTTAACAGCAATCGGATAGCAGCCAGCGGGCACAACCGCTACCTCTGCCGTCATCGAATAAGCTGTAAGCGCATCCTCAACATAGCCAACTGAAACCCATTCGCCCGTTTTAATGCACTTTCCGCGAAATTTAATCTCTCTCACTTCTTAACCTCCGGTGCTTTTAATAGACCTTCTGATATTGCGTCAAAAATCATCTCTGAAAGCCTGACGGTACAATCTGGAGTTGGTTGGTCAGCGTACTTTTCATCGAAACAGTACAACACCTGACTGACAAATTCATCACGCTCAGATGGTGCTGGCTTCATGTCTGACAGAGAAGCTTCATAATATCCTTTCTCGTCAGTAAAAACGCCAGATGTAGGATCGCCAATTACCAAGGCAACGAATCTTGACTTTTCTTTTCGATGCGCTGATACATATAGAGAACCATACACAAACTCAACATTTTCCATTTCTTTTTCCTCTCGTTTAATCTGTTTCAAAGTGTCGCGCCAGTCTCCAATTACTTCGCCTTTAACACAATGACCGTCAATAATAATTTTTTGCCAGCCATGCCAATCTACACGGCAAGGATGGTGTTCTTTTATTGAAATATGACCAAGCCATTCACCATCTCGATTCTGAATAATCTGGTTAAAATTATGCTGTGTTTTGTCAGGCTCACCGGTAATCTCTCTGCGCTTTGCTTCGACTTCTGAGCGGGTGAAGAAAAAACGTTCCATAACAATAGACTTTTCAATGTACCTGTCGATTTGTTTTTTATTATCAAATAAAACTGTTCCATTCCAATAGGCCCACAGCTCAATTTTAGATATCGGCCATCCGACAGAAGCTCGCGCCACCAATTCTAACTGTTCTTCTCTACTTAAACTCATATCTCAATTCTCCAAAAAAAACCAATCTCCAACACAGCTACCCGCTCAAACGGCATAGGTCTTTACGCTCAATGTTGAAATAATTTAGCAACTCACCGTTTCCGGCATCCATAACAGGGATACGCTTATGCGTCTTTGCTTGTCATTGATACTCATCCGCTAGGACATTCGCTACTGGAATCGCTTTCGCGCTTATCAATGAAGTAAAGGTTAATCCAAGAAGTTATGGTTGTCAAGAGGTTTTTTTACTTTTTTTCTGCTTGCGCTTGCGTGTGTCTTTTGATTTTCTAAAGTTACCATCATTGTAGCCGTGTGCTTTAATTCTGTACTCGTCTGCAATCTCAACAGGTGGTTTATTATCCTCAGCTAGGTCGTTAGCCATGTAGCGCTCAATATCTTGAAAGGCGCTCCACGGGTCTACGATACGTTGAAACTCGATAGATTTAAGTTCTGCATTCAAGATAATAGCATGATCCACATACCTATACCCCTTGTGCTCAAGCAAAATAACAGGAGCATTGTGATTTTTGTTTAAATCAATCATATCAACAGGTGGCACAGACATGCTATCCCATACTCTACTTGCTTGCTTCATAATAGAGCTTTTCACTTTTAGTTTTTCAGCTTTCGACTTAACTTGGTCAAAATCTGTATAAACCACTCGATCTTGTTCTTCTGGTTTAACCCATTTCCATTTGTCTATGCAAAAGTAATCTTTGTCACTTGTCGTCAGGTAAAAATAATATTTTCCACAAAAGAAAACCTGACGAATAACACAGGTTGCTCCAAGGCATTTACTGATAGTTTCGTCTGTACGTTTTACAAATATGTTGCGCTCAGAAACCTCAATCTCTTTTTTCTCTCTGACATACACATTCTGCATATCTACCATCGTTACTGATGTGTCGTAGTAATCGTGAAATTTACTAATGATTCTCATTTTTATCACCAATTTTTTGTGCTTCTTTGGATGGCAAAGATTAACACAAAGAAAATACACGTCAACCCATTAAACCAATTTATTTTAGAAATGGTGGTGCAGTGTTAGAGAGAGGAAGTGTGTGAGAGGCGGTAGAAGAAGACGTATAGAGTAATAAATAGAAAAATATATATAATTATATACTAATATACCTTACGGTAGGTGAGCAAGCGCTCGCTAAGGCTTTGTTATGCGTCTTTCAGAATATTAGCTATTGTTAAATTAGATTTTAATTTTATTTCAATCAGGGTTGTTAAAATGCGAAAAATAGAAATAAATGCTTTGCATTGGTTCGGTGGCGATAAAAAAAATAATGATAACGATAAAGATTTTCGTTTAAACATAATGGGTGGTATTTCTTGAATTATTTCGTAGGAGTGGTGGTAGAGTGTGAGAGAGGGTAGGTGGGTAGAGGTAGTAGAGTATATATATAGAGAAAAAAATACCTTTAATTAAATAAATGGTTAAACAAGCGTTTGATAGGCGCACGGTTACTGGGCTAGATGCAAGATGACCAATCTCTATTTTTCAGTCACAGAGATTTAAAAAGGCGAAAAAAGGAAATTAAATAAAAACGTGTTGACAGATGGGTTGCTGTTGTGTATCTTTCGCTGTGTCGCATATGGTGGCAAATAACTTGAAGAGGCATATCAATGGAATTAACACGAAATCAAAGCAGGTGGTTTTCAACGGCAACGAAAGATGAGAGATTAGCTTTCATGGCTAAAGGTAAAGCGCATTGCGCGCAGATGATGAATCGATACACTGGAGAGATTGTTTTTTCACCTTTTGTGCGTGGAATTCGTCTTTCAGGTAGTTTTAAAACGCATGATGAAGCAATTGCAGAAGCTGAACAGTTTTTATCAGAGATTGAACCTGTTTTAACCCTTGATGAAAAAGCCCTTGGAATTACAGGTGAATGCGCTTCGCAAATGGAGTTATGCGAAGAGTACGATATTAGTATTTGCGATGTTGTACATATCGGATCGCTTATGGTCACGGAGTCGCTAAATGACAAAGAGGATTTTGTAGATTTGTTTCTGTCTGATTATGGTTGTAATCTTAATCATCATTATAGTGTTAAAGAAATCATGCCGGAAGAACACACTGATGATGTCCATGACCTGCAAGATCATTTTTACAGTATTGGCGTTTTTGGATTTGCCTTGCAGGTTTCAAAGTCGGTAGAATTTGGCCGCCAGTTGGAATGGTTTTATGCGGAAACATTTGACGAAGCGTTTAGTATGGCTGTAGAATGGGCTAAAGAAATTGATGGAGAAACGAAATGAACAACAAGCAAATGATTGATCGTGCCAAAGAGTTGCGAGAACAAGCTGATGAACTTGAAAAAATGGCTAACCGTAAGCGACCTAAAAAATGGGAAGTTGGCATGGATGTTCGTTATATCGTGGATAAATATTGGGGGCCGCGAAAAGGATCTGAAGCGGTAATTGTTCAGATTGCCGAAAGTACGGCAGGCAAGCAGGCAGATGAATATCAAGTATTCTGGTGCGAACCGAAAAATGGATCTGGCAAATTCTGGACTACGCCATCAGATGTAGAATTAATTTAACGGAGAAACGAAATGACAAACTTGGTAATCAGCAACGCAGTGATCAATCAAACAGAAGACGGCCTGTACAGTCTTAACGATCTGCATAAGGCTAGTGGCGGGCTTGATAAAGACCAACCTGCAATGTTTATGCGTAATTCAAAAACAAAAGACCTAGCAAAAGAAATCCACTCTGCAAATATGCAGACTGCATTTAAAACAGTAAACGGAGGCAGCAACAGAGGAACCTACGTATGCAAAGAATTGGTTTACGCTTATGCTATGTGGATTAGCCCAGCATTTAATCTGAAAGTTATTCGAGCATTTGATTCTATGCAAAGTCAAGGCGATAGCTTTACGCTTTCAACAGATGAATACATGGCTACAATGGAAACCATGACGCGAGCATTAGGCTTGCTGGAAAAGTTGGCAGGTAAAGTTATTTACGATAACGAGAAGGACTTTCCGGTAAAACCGCAAAACACCCTGAAACACGATAAGTTCTACAAAGTTACCGATATTGGTAAGGCGTTAAACGACAATATGACACCGCATAAAACAAACGCACTGATTGTTGACAAAGGCTTCCAAATTGAATCAGAGGACAAGCGAATGCGTTACCAGCCAACAGAAAAAGGTAAAAAATATTGCATGACCGTAGGCTATACGCTATATTGGTCGGGTAATATTGTTGAGGAGTTATTAAAATGAACACCGATGAGGCAGACAAGATTATTGAGGAGTTGTTGACATGAAAATCAAAGTCTATTACAACGGCTCGATAAACATGAGCAAAGGAAAGATTGCTTCTCAGGTTGCGCACGCCTGCATGGGTTTGATTAACGAAACCGGAGCAATCTACGACCCAGAAGCGGATGCCGTTGTTGTTTTAAAGCTATCAAGAAATAAATTTAACGAAATGCTTGATAATATAGTGAATGGCGATTACGATAGCTATGTGCAAAAAGATATGGGTAAAACAGAGGTGGTCGCTGGCGAAGCAACTGCATTTGCTTATGTTGAAAGTTGGCTGCCTTATGGTGAGATCGAATGAAATCACTATTCAGCGAAACACCTAAAAATAAATTCGTTGCGTTTTACAGCGATGGCTCAGGTTCGGTATTACTAAAGGCTTGCGGGTCATCCTGTGTAAACGCAGAAGGAACAAGCGTATATCATACAGATGAACTTTTGGATTCAGGATTACTATGGTATATCGACTTACCAGATAGCTTTGAGTTCTGGTTTGAAAAAAAGTTGGCAGATAATGGATTTAATGGTTGACATTTAGAAAAATGTCGCCATAATAGACAGAGAAAATTAAAAAGAGAGGGTTAAAAATGAATCAAGAAAAACTGAGCGAAATCATTAAAAAGCACGGTCGATGGTTGCGCGACGAAGAGGACGGGAATCGTGCCAATCTGAGCGGTGCCAATCTGAGCGGTGCCAATCTGAGCGG
>Ga0193951_1001515_pt1 | contig 10296 bp, 27 predicted proteins | sample BB_2_MG_FD_140370 | JGI IMG/M metagenome (GOLD analysis project Ga0193951, IMG submission 140370) | Microbial mat bacterial communities from the Broadkill River, Lewes, Delaware, United States - BB_2_MG | ecosystem: Environmental > Aquatic > Freshwater > River > Microbial mats | place: USA... | reverse complement strand
TGTTTGCACAACAACTCTGGCATAACTAATGGTAAATTTAATTTAACTTTTTGTTTTTCTTGGATAAATTCTATTACCGCTATTAACAATTCAGGTGTTATATTACATTTACCTACTCCATTATCTCTTAAGTGTTCTAATAATTCTTTTTCTAAACTCATAATATTTATTTTTTATTTATATTAAACTAATTTTACCAATATTCGTTAGCAAGTTAATAATTGTTTGAAGGCATTTTTATGATAACTATTTGTTAAATTAAAGTTGTCGGTATTTCCGACAGGTTGGGCAAATCTCCTCAATTACTAATGCTAACTATGTATAAAATTAAAAAATCCATCTACAAGTTATTTATTACCGTACTTGCTTATATAGCAGTCGTAGCAGTAATTAGGGCTGTTCCTAGTTATCGCAATGTTATTGCCATCTACATAACTATAAATCTTGGATGGGTGCTTTATAACACCGCATCCGCTACATTTTTGATCTTTTAAAGGTTTGATAATCTTACGCTGTTTTTTTTGTGATTTCCTGTTTTTGTTAGTTTGTTTGTGTATTGTTTTTGATTAGAAGTTTCAAATACTACAAAACCATTGTGAGAACTTAAAATGTTAATTGATTCATTAATTTCTCTTTCTATTTGGTTTGTTATTTTGTTTAAGTTTAAAGTTGTCATAATTTTATTTTTTAAGTTTTGTTATTTCCTTTCGATATTCAAATATATAACATTATATTGATATACACAACAATAAAGTAAAAGATTTTAAAAAATAATTCGCCACCGCTTTTTTTCTTGGGTTATACTAATACAGTTAGTAGCAATTTTAACATATTACGTAGTGTTAAAAGTATTTGTTTTTTAACCTCAACATCTATAATTTTTGTTATATTCTGCGAAAACTTATTTAAAAAAGCTACTAACTATGCGTAACGCAAAATATTTTTTTAGCCATCTACACTCTGTAAAATTTCGCAACATAATTGCTGCGGTATCTTAGATCGTTCGTAGCTTCCTTTTTTACCTTGCGTTCCTGTTTTAGCTCCTCGTCTTGCGCTTTCGTGGTGGCAATGCTTATCTACTATATTACCCTCACTATCGTACTTGTAATTTCTACACATTGGTCTTGGTATCCAATCTTCACTATTAGTCCATATATCAGTTGGTTTTGCACGATCATCTCCGTACTGGCAATACCAAACAGTATGTCTTTTTAAATCTTTCATCCAAGGCATATGTCTTAAATTACCTCTTGGGTTTTCAATAAAGAAAATTAGGTTTGGGTTAATCTCCATCCATTCAGAAATAACTTGCATCCAATGTTGGTTAATTCTATCACAATCTTTAGCGTATTCACTTTTAGCTGTCTTATCCATATTTCTATGTGTGCTACAAGCGGCTATACTATATGTAGTACAGTCGGGTGAAGCCCAAACTACATCAGGTATAAAAGGTACATCTTCCTTTTTTAAAGTTCCTATATCAATAGTTAAATCAATATTATCGTAAGGTGTCCAGTCTATGCTAAACACATTCATTCCAAGCTTTTCAGCTTCAGTACCTATACATCTAGATCCTGCAAATAATTCTAATATATTCATTTCTTTAATCTTTTTAGTCTTATCCAATTCCATTTAAACTTCTTAACTCCACAACCACAACACATATACCTTAACCAAGTATCAGTTCTTAATGCGTAATTATGGTTACATATAGCTTGTAGTTCTTTTACTGTATGTTTACTCATAGTTTTAATTTTTCAAATTAATTTGCCAACGCTTTAAAAAAAGACTTTGGTTACTCTATTAAGTTAATCCGTAATTTAAACCTTTTCAAATCTTTCGTTATATTCATCGGTAATTTCTCTTAAGCCATAAATCTTATAATCATTTTTTCTAAGGTAACTATTTACTGTAACTTCTACAAATAAATCATTTGTAAACTCCTCGATAGTTGGTGTTTTATTTTTGTTTAAACTTCGGGTAACTACTGGTATAGTTAAAGCTTTCACAGTTTTAAGTATTTCTTCTTTTGCTGTTGTTGGGTGTATATTACCATGTGTTAAATGGTCTATTAATTCATTTATTCTAAGTTTTAATGTTGCTTCTATTTGTGTCATAATTCGTTATTTACTTGTTTTTAAATTCGCTCTAACCATACCAAATTACAGTTATACCAAATTATTGTGCTTCAATAACTTTAAACCTTGTTTTACTATACCAGTTTTTTAATCCTACGTCACCTAATACCAAATAGTTTTCTTCCTCAACATCAATCATTTTGTATATTTTTTTGTCGGTTAGCCAAGTTGCATCTTTTGAATCTATGCACAACAACTCTGGCATAACTATGTGCATATTTAATGCTTGTTCTATTGCTTTTAGTATATTGCTTTTTAATTCAGGGCTTACATAATTCCATTCATAGTTTACATTTGCATGGTATATTTTTTCTGCTCTTGTCATTTTATTATATTTTTAAAATTTATAAGTTTATTTTCTTTTTACTCGCACTAATCATGCACTAATACAGTTGGAACAAATGTTTGTTGTCTTTTATTGTAAACGATACTTAATAATAACCTTAACATCATATCATCTATTTATTAAAGTCATTCAAGACCCTCAAAACACTTGCACCAACTCTTATAAATAAATTATTAAAAGGTTTCTAATTTTCGCTTTACTTCTAACCATTTAATTATTTTATAATCATCTTCATCATATCCTTCATCGTATAAAATCTCTAAAACTTCATTTACACAAAGCAAAGCTATATTTTTATCTGCTTCCTCGTCTGCATTATGGGCATTACTTGTATAAATAAAGTCACCTATTTTTTCAATTAAATCCTTTGCTTTTTCTTCAGTATTAAATCTCATAATTATTTTATATTTAAGTTTAACAATTCATTTATGTGTACAGTTATGCGTAATAAAAGCTACATAATACGCTTGTCTAATATATCATTTAATTTTATTCCACGACCCTTAAGGTATAATCCTATATATAAAATTATAGAAATAACAAAGGCAAAACCTCCCATAAAACTTAAAATTAAAGAAGTTAAAATACTTCTTAGGGTCATTTCACCATCTATAAGGTATTGTATAACAACCCATCCTATAAAACCAACTGTAAGCCATATTATAAAAATTGTTTCCTTTTCCATCTTTTAAATCGCATAACTATGTATAAAAGTAATGGTTGCGTTATGCTAAATTTTAAAGCCATTACTAGTTAATTATTTAATTTAAGGCTAATATAATACATTATATTTAAACCACCAAATCTTTTATACTAATACAGTTGTGTGTAATAGGTGGCTTTGGCTTGGCTCTCACTTGGGTTTCGGTCTTACTATAAATGCCTCAATTCATCCGCTTGGTTCTATACTTAAAACACCACCTACTACAAGCCTTTCGGCACACAACATGGTATATAATTAATTATTTAAAAACTTCAATGCAGCTTCTAATTCGTGCCTGCGAGCCGTTATCTCGTTACTTTGTTCACGCCATATCCCACGCTCATTTGCAGGCTTGCTCATATCCCATCGTTTTTCGCAGGCACTTGCATCTGCTTCTTTAAGTTCCTTTATTCTGTTTTCTAAATATTCTCTCATTTTATCCGTTTTTAAATTACTAATCATATACCTGTCCGTTGTAAAACATAGCCTTATTTTTTAGGCTTTTGACCATATCTAAAACCATCTTTAAAAGCACAAACCCATTTCAATATTTGCTCAGGTTCGTAACTTTCTTCTTCCATAATTGGAGTTACTTTACTAATCAGTAAACTTAAATCTTCTTCAGTCGGCAACGATTTAACAACTACTGGTAAAATTAATTTAGCTATCTCATCCTTTATTTCATCTAAAATATCCTCGTCAATATCTCCAAACTCAAAACCTTTTCTACCGTCTAATTCATTAATAATACCATCTACTACTTTATTTATTTTTTCCATAATCTGTTTTATTTAAATCTTAAACTAATCTTACCTGTGTTCGTCGTTATAGGCAATTATCAACCTACCAATCATACCCATTTGTTTCATCTAAAATCTTAAATCCTCGTTCTTCTGCTAAAGTCCTTAACTTATCATCGGTTAATAACTGTCCGCTTTGCCCTACAACATTGTATAAAGCAAATAACTTTTCAGTCAATGCTTCACAATTTTTCCAACCCACACAATGTTCTGCTACTATATCTAATATTTTATCTTTCATATCGTTACTTGTTTTATACGTTTACGTTATGTTATAATATTGGTAGACTTGACAACCTCAACGTAATTACCACTTGGATCATTATTTAAATATTCGGTATTGATTTTGTATCTCATCCAAGACTATAACATAACTCTCAATAAACGTTAACCTTTCATTGCTTTATTTAACTTTTGGCTAAATTTAGAAACTTCACCCTTTTTATACAATTGTTTTTTTATTTCATCATCTACAACTTCTGTCGCTGCTTTTACAATTATTTTATATAAAAAGTACATTATTATTGTACCTATAAATCCAGTTAAGCAAACTTTCCAAAATATATTAAAGTCAGTCCATATCCAAACAAATGGGCTACCTAAAAAACAAAGCAAAAAAAGAGCTTGTAATATTCCTATTGGTCTTGTTAATGATTTGCTAACGTCTGTTACTATTTCTTCTTTATTCATCTTTAATTTATTTTTAATATTAATACTTTTGTGTTTGTCGGTCATCGCTTATCGTGTCAGTTAGCAACCATCATCTAAATAGTTTTCCACACATTCTTTATGATATTCTGGATGAACACCTTTCATATCCTCTAACATCTCTTCAATGAGATGACGTTTGCTAACATTGTATAAAACCAATAATTGGTCTATCGCTTCTGTTAGGTCTTTTGTACCTGCAACTGCTTGTACTACTACTTCTTGTATTTTATCTCTCATAATTACTGTTTTTATACTTTACCGTTGGAGTTAATTTTAACATATGACTATCTGTTTGCGATACCTTGTTCATAACCTCAACTACTTTTTTATTGATTCAATTCTGCGATAGATTCTTTAAAACTAATCACCAACTAATGCATAAAGCAAAAACTTATTAAGTGAATAAAACAGCACTGCTTTTTATATCTAATTCGTTTTCATCAAAATACTTTTCTCCTAACTTAGCTAATTTGCTACAAGCTCTATAATACAACTCCATCCCTTTTTGAGTGTACATAAATTGCAATTCACATTCAAAGTCATAAAAATCTTCGTCTGTAAACTCTCTTGTTAATCCTTCTATTTCTGTAAAATTTTCAACGTAATCCGTAAGCAAATCATTACATACATCATTATAATCATTTGCTGTTTTAATTTCTATTCTTTTTACTTTTGACATAATTTATAAATTTAATTTTGTGTTTGTTCGTTCTTGCCTTATGCTAATAATAGTTAAAAACAATAAGCAACTAATCGTCTAAACTGTCTTGCTTTTACGGTATCTGTTTTACACCACTCATACAACAGGTTTAATCTGTCTAATTTGGTGTTTTTTTGTAATAATTTATTTTCTAATTTTTTAAACTCTGAGTCTATCATAATATTTATTTTGCTTACTGTAGTTAACTATGCATAACCCAAAAAAAGCCATCTACAACGGTTAAATTAAATTTTCGTTTAAACATATAGCTATTTTATAAACTGGGTTTCCGTTAATATCCCAAGTATGTTTTTTAGTTACTGAATCTGTGTCAATTATTTTATTATCGTTTTCATCTAACACAAAAAGAGTAGATACAAGGCTGTTACTGCTTTTTAATAACAGCCTTTTGTTTGTTCTTTTGTGTGTCTTAATCATTTTATAAAGTTGAAACAACATCAGCAATTTTAGCTACTCCATTATATTTAGAAGATGCATATTTAAAATTATCTGACATCATAGATTTTACAGTATCAATATTAAATCCTCCTTTTAATAATTTAGCTTCTACTTTTTGTGTTAATGTTAATTTTGTAGTTGTCATAATTTTATTTTTTTACTGTTATTATTTCCTTTCGATATTCAAATATACATATAAATAATTTACTATGCAAATAAAAAAGCTATAATTTATAAAACCTTACAAATCATAGCTAATTACAGTCGTTGGAGTTTATATTAGCATGTGACTGTGTATTTTCGGTAATTTGTAAATACCTAAGTTTACTTTTATTATAAATTGTCAACCATTAAGTTTACCTAAAAAATACAACAATTATCTCACACCTAAAACTTTATAATCATATTTATTTAATAAAAGTTTAAAAACTTGTATTTATCTTATGTAAAATTATATTTATATCTGTTTCTAATTCAAAATCACTATGTTTATCTCTCTCGATAGTTTTTACTGCATGCATCACAGTAGTGTGATATTTAAATCCTAAATAATTTTTAATTTGATTAAGGCTATATTTATGACTATATATATCATTTCTTATTTTTCTACATACATAACAAAATATATGTCTGGGTATTTTATATTGTTTTTTTCTTGATAAATTTAATATATCTGTCTTATAATATTCGTTTATTATTTCCTCTATTTTATTCATGTTTGTCTTTTATTTAACTCGTATTCGTATATAGCAACATAATCTTCATATCTTCTAGTATTTTGATATTTTTCTATAAATTCAGATAATTCATCTATTGTATATTTCTTTACTGCTTCAATTAATTCCTCACAAAAAACTTCATGGGAATCCATTATTGTTTTTTTATTTTTCATTGTCTAAAACTATTACCTTTCATTTCTATTATATTAAACATCTCCTGAAGTCTATCAAAAACACGATCACCATATTTATTTTTTATCTCACCTAAACTTAGATTAGTAGTTATATGTGTTTTCTTTTTTCTTGCATAACGTTCTTCTAAAATATCTTTTAATAAATTCTTTTTACCAAAATTAGAAGCATCGTTTTCAGTTCCAAAATCATCAAAATAAAATTCAGACGTGTTATAATACTTGTCATTAAATTCTTCTTTTCCGTCAGCATACTTTATTTGTTCGTATTCACTAACTATTGATAAACAACTATTTTTAGAAAACCATAAAAACGTATCAGGTAAAAATTTATAACCTATCTTGTGATATGTATTTAACATTGATGTTTTACCACATCCATAGTCACCTATAATTAATAATCCTTTTTCTAAATCAGCTAAATTTAAAACTAAATCAGTTTCTAAAAACCTAACATCTCTTGAAAAATATTTAGCAATTAAATCATAAATTGGTTTATTATGTTGTGTAAATACAATATCTCTATTATTTTCAAATTTAAATGTTTCAATAAATAAACCTTTTAAATAATCTAAATTTAGTGTTTTAATTGTTTCTTTTTCTGAATTTATAGATTCAAAATAAACCTCTGTTTTTTTAGCTATTTCTTTTTCTTTTTCAGTAAGTTCTATTTCGTCACCTAACGATCTTTTAATATTGTCTGATATTACTCCCATAATTATTTTCTATTTGGATTTATTACATTTAATAAATTTTCTGTTTTAATTTCTTCTATTATTGGTGTTTCTTTTTTTAACCAATTTTTAGCTGTTAAATATAGTGATTTATAGCTTGTATTTTTTTTGTAATTTTCAATTCTATCTAAAACATCATCAATTTGTTTTTTTGAATATGTTTCATTTAGTTTTTTAAATTCATCATCTGATAATTTTAAATGATTAAAAGCTCTATAATATACTATATTTTTCTTTTCTTTACTCTCCTTTACTTTACTTTGTGTACTTATGTCAGCATTTAAAGTTATAATGTTATCATATTGAGTTAAAATGTCAACATTATCTTTTAAAATGTATATATTAATTATTTCTACCTGTTTTCTACGTGTTGTAGCTTCTAAATATCTATTAAGAATTGAAGAAGATGTAAGTACTTTATATTTCTTAAAAATACCATTATCAAACATTGTTTCTTTAATCATTTCATCAACTATATTATTAATCTCTGAAATATCCATCTTAATTTTATCTGCAAATAAAACTATATTCTTATTATCCCATTTACAAAAATATCCATCACTCGAATATATATGTTCTAATAGTTTAAAATATAAGTAATAACCTTTTTCTTTATATAATGCTACTATATAATTTATACTATCATCTAAAATACAATCATGTGGAAAGTAATCTAAACCAGTTTTACCCTTTCTAGCCATTATGATCCTCCTTTTCAAAATAAAATTTAACTGAATCTGTACTTATACTAACTAATCCAAATCTTTTTAATAATCTAAACGTTGATGAATCTCTTATTATTCTACTCTTTTTTTGTTGTATCTCAAACCTCCAATCGTCTAAATCAAATGTACTTTTACTTGAATTACAAGGAGCACAACTTGGGTTGTAGTTATCTAAACTATCTTTACCTTTAATTCTACCATAATAATCTAATTCGCTTTGTGTTGTTCCTCTAAATTTGGGTGTTATATGGTCTATTTGCATTTTGTTGTATTCTAAAACACAACCACAGTACGCACAATGCTTATTAAACTTCTCCCAAACCTTAACACGAGTTTCTTTTTTTATTTTACTCATAATTATTGTTTTACTTTTTGCTAATATACAAAATATAATTTAATAAAATGTTTACTACTAACTTTAGTTATTAACATAATATATAGGTATATTTATTTCCGTTATTATGATTCACATGACCTCCAGAATGATAACCTCTAATAAATTTAGATATGCAACCCTCATTAACTCCTAATTTATTAGCACAATCCCTTAATGTTTTATATTCACCTATTAAATTATTATTTTCATCATAAACCACAACTTTTTTACCGATGTGTTTTTCAAATTTATTATAATTAGGTTTAACACCCATATAATTTCTTTTCTTTGATAAGTGTAAATCAATAATATAATTAACACTTCTTAATTTTATATTTAAGTTCTTAGCAATAACTCCTGATCTATTGTCGTGGTTATTGTAAAAATAATGTAAAACATCTTCTACTTCATTAGGTGTAATCATAATTTATTAGCCTCTATATAATCTGTTAAACAATTAACTTCGTGCTGTGTTAAATTATTGTATCTCTTTAATCTGTACTCTTTTAAAGTAATCTCTTTTTTATTTACAATAAATAATCCTTTTTTATCTCCTTTAAAAATATGTGTTGCCATTTATTTCTTTTTAAATTGTGAATATACTTTTTTAGCTGTTAGTCTATCTTCAGCTTCTATTACAAATGTAAACCATTTTTCATTCATAAACCTAAATTTCTTCATCTTTTTTTTCATACTGTTCTATTTTAAAATAAATATACTCTTCACCTTTCTTAACTATTTCTTTTTCAGTAATAGCTTTAAATATTCTACTATCGTTAAAACTGTATTTTTTTTGTAGTATGTCTTGAAATGGCTTTATAGGGTTATCCCAATCAGATAGTTTACTACTAAAACCCCATCTTAAAGTTAATTTAAGCTCTCCTGGAGGTACTTCTATATTATTAGGTAAAAGTAATAGTAGATTCTTTTCGTAGTCTTTATATGCTTTAGTTTTAAATCTTTTCCCTTGCCAGCAAACATTAACCGACAAGGGTTTGATTTTTACTACCATTTTAGAAAGGTAAATCGTCTGGTTCAGAATCATTTAAATCCTCAGCAGGTGGTAAATCAGTTGCAGGTGCTTGTTCTAACTCTTTAATTCTCCATCCTTGAATAGAATTGAAATAAACATCGCCTTTATCTGGACTTTCCCAAATTCTACCTCTTAAATTAATAGCCACTTCAACATCTTGACCTACTTTGTAATTATCTAATAAGTCACATTTATCTTGAACGAACTCAATTAAAAGTGGTTGCGGATATTGTTCATTTGTCACAACTGACATTTCACGTTTTCTAAAACCACTTGCTCCAAAAGTTTTGGTTTCATCAATTTTCTTAATCTTTCCTTGTACTTCCATATTACTTATTTAATTGTTTTAATTTATTCTTTTCTGCTTCGATATATAATACTGCATCCATTAACTCTTCTTGTAAATGGTTTAAATAATCATCGAATTTATTTTCTTCTAATGTAGTTCCGTAAGTTTCTTGACCTTTTGCAGAACGTTCATCAAACTTTTTCTTTACAGCTTCAACAACTGCATCTTTTTTAATTCCTAATGTATATTTCATTACGCTAATACCGTTTCAAATATCTTCTCCAATATAAAATACTGGTGATGGTTATTAAGTTCTTTTACCTGTTCTTTTGTTAATGGTTTACCTTGATAAACTGCTGACTTAATTCTAGC
>Ga0193951_1001514_pt1 | contig 10297 bp, 4 predicted proteins | sample BB_2_MG_FD_140370 | JGI IMG/M metagenome (GOLD analysis project Ga0193951, IMG submission 140370) | Microbial mat bacterial communities from the Broadkill River, Lewes, Delaware, United States - BB_2_MG | ecosystem: Environmental > Aquatic > Freshwater > River > Microbial mats | place: USA... | reverse complement strand
TACAATACACTCCAAACAACACAAATATTAACGAATTACTTAATGATATCTACCAACTTTTAATAGGAACGGCTGAATCAAAAGAAATTAGTATTTCATTAAATTCGTCAATTAGTAAAGAGATTGCTCTAGATGCTAATATGATTAAAACAGTTATTAGAAATCTGGTAACTAATGCCATTAAGTTTACTCCTGCAAAAGGAACAATAACTATTTCAGCTGTAGAAGAAGAAAACAATCTACTATTTTCTGTTGCAGACAACGGAATTGGCATGTCGCAAGAGAATGTAGATAAACTATTTAAAATAGATGAAAGTTTTTCTACTATAGGAACAAACAAAGAGAAAGGAACAGGACTTGGATTGATTTTATGTCACGAATTTGTTGAAAAGCATAACGGAAAAATATGGGCAGAAAGTAAATTAGATGAAGGAACAACTTTCTATTTCACTATTCCTTATTAATAATTATTTAGTTTTGCTTAATACAACAACCTTATTACTTAAATATACACTCTACATATCTTCTTATGTTTTGGTAGAAACAAAACAATAAAAGTTTTTTGGGCTATCACCAATATTTTTAACTGTCTAAATGCAATATATAGCAAAAATATAGGCGGTTGATATTCATTGTTTTAACACCAAACGATATTTAACACAAAAATTATCTGCTTTTTTTGTCTTAGGTAGAAAAATATGCTATTAGAAAGCATCATTTTTGTCTTAGGTAGCAATATTTGCTATTAGAAGGGGTTCCAGACCTCTTAGGCTCACTGCCAGACCTCTTAGGTAGAAAAATTTTCTCTTAGACTCACTAATTTTTCTCTTAGGTAGAAAAATTTTCTTCTTAGAGAGCTTAACGAAGCTCTTAGGCTATATATTTTCTTCTTAGAAGGTATTATTCATCTATTAGGCAAAAAACATCATTACTAAACCAATATTATATAATAAAAATCGCAAGTTGCTATTTTACTAATTCAGTTAGTAAACTTAAAAAGTTACAATAATTAAAAACCAACAACTAAACATAAACAACTAAGGTTTAACAACTAAACAATGTTCTTTCCAAAATATTTCATAAACTGTTGGCGCTCGTAAATACCAGGGTTTTCTTTCGACATGTACGATAATTTCCCTTTAAAGTCTCCTATCGAGGTATAATGTTTGCTCTCCATCCACTTCTCTATAAACTTAATCATTAATGTAATAGTAGAAAATCCATGCTTATAAAGAACCGATGTAATTTGAACTGCCGAAGCACCAGCTAAAATAGCCTTAATAACTGCCTCGCCATCGTGAATGCCTGTAGATGCACAAAAGTCGCTATCAACACGATTGTGTAATAACCCTATCCATCGTAACGAAGCAGCTATTTCTTGCTCTGTTGAAAACACAAACGATGGTTTTACAACCATCTTATCAATATCGAAATCGGGACTAAAAAAACGGTTAAAAAGAACTAATCCATCGGCGCCAGATTGTGCCAATCCTTTAGTTACAGAGTACAACGAAGTAAACTGATTTGTTATTTTAACAGCCACAGGAATATTAACACTCTGTTTTACTTTATTGGTGATTGAAAAATATAACTCCTCGATATCTGTTGAGCTCAATTTTTCGTCAGATGGCGAAATAAACAAATTCAACTCAATAGCATCGGCACCAACCTTTGCAAATTCTTTAGCAAAGGCAACCCATTCAATAGAGTACGAACAGTTGATGCTTGCAATTACTGGTATCGAAAGATGTTTTTTGGCCTTGGTAATTAAACGTGTAAACTTATCGAGCTTCTCTTTTCTTATATTAACGTCTAAATAGTCGAGTTGCTCGGCACGCGAATTATAAGGATCATCTTCCGATAACAAATCGGAATGTTCAAGATGTATTTCCTCTTCGAAAATAGATTTTAATACAACAGCAGCCGCTCCTGCCGATTCTAAATTAATAAGATTATCAATATTAAAACATAACCCCGAAGAACCCACAATTATTGGATTTTTCAAATGTAATCCCATGTATGTTGTCTCTAATAAATTCATCTTTAATTGAGTTAGTTAATTACCTAATAACTTATATCTGACACTCATTCTCCAATATACCGCATCCATTATTAAACAATGGCTCTAACATATTTATCGAAAAAGTAAATTTATACTTGTGATCTTTCCCATTGCTGTTTTCTATAAAAGCAAAAATCTCTTCGCGCACTTCAGATAGCGAAATGTTTGACTTAACTTTCAAAAGCAACAAAATATCGTTTATCTGTTGCCACGACGAACGCTCAATATCTAGATTAATTGCAGCATCAAACTGCTTTACATTTCTGTTAGAGTCGGTATACCAGCCTCCTGTTTGATAACTCCACGAAGCAGGAAGAATAATATCTGCAACAGCAGCCGTTTCGCTCATAAACAGGTCTTGTACAATAACAAATTCGGCCGATTGAATCCATTTCTTTGCCTGCTCCTTATCTTTTGCAGTACCAATAGGATCTTCACCAAAAATTAAAATATTCTTAAGCAGATCCATTTTCAGTAACGACTCCATATCGGGTAAATTGGGCTTAAACATTGGTATTCCCCACTTCAATAGAGCCTTCTCAGCAAAACGTTTATCGTCTATTGATACACCAGCAACACCAAAATACGGAGAAACGCCCATGTCAAAAAGTCCTTGAGCATTAGAGTTTTCTTTTAGGCAAACAACACCACTACTCTGCTTACCCAACTTACCTGTAATTAAAGCAAGGTTTATAAGCTCTTTAACAGTAGCAATATTTAAATCTTTCTCGGCAAAAATCAGAATAGCCTTCTGACATAAATTATATTCGTTAGCAAATTCAACAATATAGTCTTCACTAACACCCGACTTTTCAATTAATTCGATATACGATAGCCCAAACAAAGCTGTTTTGTACTTCTGGAAACCAACAGTTACATCATTTATAAACATCTTATTAACCTTATTATTCAGGATGAGGTAATAATTTACGGCTCTAATAAAATGTAAGTACGATTTAACATTAACAACATCATTACATTTTCGTTTTTGCAATAAAATATCTCTTTCGCAAACCAAAGTAACCTTGGCATTATTACTCTTTTGTGCAATGTTTACATTAAAGCCAACAACTTGGTTATGGGCAACCAAATTGGTTCCAAACAGATATATATTATCGGCAAATGCAATCTGATTAAAAGGGACATTTGCAATGCAATTGTCTTTACTCTCTCTTTCGATATTCAGATAATAAAAACTACTAATATTATTGGTTCTTGCACCTGCACGGGCAAGTTTCTGAACAAGATATTGCTCCTCGTTTGTTAATCTACTACCAGCAAAAAAGCCATTCTCATTTGGACGAACTAATCTAATTCTTTCAACAATTGTTTTATAGGCCTCATCAAACGAAATTGGCACAAAATTATCACCAATGCGCTTTAAAGGGGTTTTAATTCTATTGTTGTTATTCAATATTCTGTATCCAAATTTACCTAACTTACACAAGTTACCATCGGGGTTCGACATACCTTTAATGCCAGTCGACTTCATTACAAATCCATTAATATGGTGTAATTCCAATTCGCATCCAACACTACAATACTGGCAAACAACCTTCGACTTTTCTGTTTTTACTGGTCCTGGTTTAAATGTAAAATTCTCGGTAATTGCACCAGTGGGACAAGTTGAAATACACAAACCACAACTCTCGCAGTTTGTCTCTAAAAGCGATTTTTTCATACTAGGTGCCACAACCGATTTAAAGCCCCTATTAATTAAACCTAAAGCATTAGCACCAACAACCTCGTCGCAAATTCTAATACATCGGCTACACAGAATACATTTGTTATTATCAATCTCAATTAACGGATGCGAAAAATCAATATCGCTATGCAAATAATCACCTGCAAACCGCTTTTGATCCACACTATATTCCGACGAATAGTTTTTTAAATCGCAGTTAAAAACCTCAGTACAGCCACACTCTAAACATCTATTAGTCTCTTCTAAAACCTTATCTTGGTTATCGTAACCCAGCTCAACCTCGTTAAAATTTAATCGTTGATCTGGATCAAGAACCGCCATCTCGTAACGTTTTTGACGAACATACTTACCAATAATATCGCCCTTAAGTTTATCGGTGAAATTCGATTTTTTACTTACAAAGTTATAATCGAAAGGCTTTACCTCCTCGCCCATTAAAAACTGATGACAGCTATTAGCAGCAATTCTAGCTTGTGCAATAGCTTCAATAATTGTTGCCGGACCAGTTACACCGTCACCAGCAGCAAAAACAGATTCAACATCGGTTTGTAATGTTTTAGAATTTACATTTATATTTCCCCATCTATCGGGTTTAAGTTGCCCATTAGTTGAGTTGTTATTTATATCATCAATAAAATTAATATCAGTTTTCTGACCAATAGCTGCCAAACAGAAATCAACCTCTAAATCATATTCCGAACCATCAATAGGCTCAGGTCGCCTACGTCCCGAAGCATCGGGCTCACCCAATTTCATTTTTATAAGCGACAATGATTTTAACTTGCCACTCTCATCGGCATTAACTTTAACCGGATTTGTCAACAAAAGATACTCAACACCTTCTAGTTTCGACTCGTGAATTTCAATTGGATTAGCAGGCATCTCCTTTTCGGTACGACGATAAACAACATATGTTTTTTTTGCTCCACAACGTTGCGATGTTCGGCAACAATCCATTGCAGTATTACCTCCACCAACTACAACAACTGTTTTTCCTGTGAAATCGGCTGGCTTACCTGTAACTTCCATATTGCGTAAAAAATCGACACCCGAAAATACATTCTCGGCCTCTTCACCATCAACTCCTAAAAGAGTTCCTTTTTGCGATCCAATAGTTAAAACTGTTGAATGATAATCGACAGACAACCTCTTGTACGATAAATTATCACCCAAAGTCGTATTATAAAATATATTTACTCCTGTATCGGTAATAGTTTTAACCTCGCTATCTAATAAATTATTTGGCAACCTATACTGAGGAATACCATAACGTAGCCAGCCACCAGCATATGGCTTCGACTCGAAAATATCAACCTGATGACCCTTTAGTTGCAAGAAATAAGCAGCAGATAAACCACCAGGACCAGCGCCAATTACAGCAATTTTCTTTCCTGTTGATGGGGCAATTTTAGGAGTAAATCTATTATTAGAGTTAAGATCGACATCGGCAGCAAATCGCTTTAAATAATCGATTCCTACAGCAGCATCTTCATCCATTAAATTACGACGACAAGCCACCTCACACGGACGCACACACACACGACCACAAATTGCTGGCAGCGGATTTACCTCTTTAATAAGTTCAATTGCCTTTGAAAACATTTTCTTTTCTATAAGCGAAATATATCCTTGTACATCAACACCAGCAGGACAAGTCTGCTTACAAGGAGCTTCGCAATCGGCATAATGGTTACTTAAAAGAAGATCTAAAGCTGCTTTTCGCGATTCTCGTACTTTCGTATTATTGGTTTCAATAATCATATTATCGGCAACCTTTGTTGAACACGATGGCTGCAAATTATTATTTCCATTAATCTGTACAACACAAACAAAGCACGACGAATAGGGCTTCAATCGAGAATCGTGACAAAGGGTAGGGATTTTTATTCCTAGCCTATTAGCAACATCCAAAATTGTATCGTTTGATGAAGCTACAATATGCTCTCCGTCAATAGTTATTTTTACTGTTGTTATTTTGTTCATGGTAATTAGGGTTTGGCATTAAAGCAATTGAATAGCATCGAACTTACATTTAGAAAAACATATTCCACATTTTATACAGTCGCTTTGACGGATAAAATGGATCTTTTTAGGCTCTCCATCGATAGCATTCGATGGGCAGTTACGCGCACATACAGTGCAACCAATACATTTATCTTTATCTACTACATAGGTTATAAGCGAACGACACGATTTTGCTGGACACTTTTTTGAATGGATATGAGCCTCGTACTCATCGCGAAAATATTTAATTGTTGATAAAACAGGATTAGGAGCTGTTTGTCCCAATCCACATAGACTAGATTCTTTAATTTGTCTACCTAAGGTTTCAAGAATATCAATATCATCTTCCTTACCCTTACCTTTGGTTATTCTTTCAAGAATCTCAAGCATTCTTTTAGTGCCAATACGACAAAAAGTGCACTTACCACACGACTCTTTATAAGTAAAATCGAGAAAGAAACGAGCAACATCAACCATACAAGTAGTCTCGTCCATAATTACCATTCCACCCGATCCCATAATGGCACCAGTTTTATTTACCGAATCGTAATCAACAATTGTATCGCCCAAACTAGCAGGAATACATCCTCCCGAAGGACCACCTAACTGTACACCTTTAAACTTTTTGTTGTCTTTTATTCCTCCACCAAGCTTATAAATAATATCGTTAATAGTAATTCCCATTGGTACTTCAACCAATCCACCATTATTTATTTTTCCTGTAAGAGCAAACACTTTTGTACCCTTACTATTTTCTGTTCCAAGCTTAACATATTCGCTGGCACCATTTCTAATAATAACAGGAACATTTGCCCAAGTCTCTACATTATTAATATTTGTAGGTTTTCCCCACAAACCCAACTCAGCGGGAAATGGAGGACGCTTACGAGGCATTCCACGCTTTCCTTCTACCGAAGCAATAAGAGCAGTTTCTTCACCACAAACAAAAGCTCCAGCTCCCTCTTTTAAATAAATATCGAAATTAAAACCATTAATACCAGCTATGTTCTTACCCAAAAAACCATTCTCACGAGCTTGTTTTAAAGCTATATTTAATCGTTTTATAGCAAGAGGATATTCGGCTCTACAATAAATAACACCTTGGTTTGCTCCAATAGCATAAGCACCAATTATCATTCCTTCAATTACCGAATGCGGATCGCCTTCAAGCAACGATCGATCCATAAAAGCACCTGGATCGCCCTCGTCGGCATTACAAATAATGTATTTATCATCCGATTTGTTGTTATGGGCAAATTGCCATTTCATTCCTGTTAAGAATCCTCCACCACCACGGCCTCTTAAACCCGATTTTTTAATCTCCTCAATTATATCAATATCAGAAAGGCCTCTCAATAAAATAGCTTTTAATGCATCATAACCACCTTTATTCTGATATTCGGAAATATTTTCTGGATCAACAACTCCGCAATTAGCCAAAACAACTTTCTGTTGTAAATCAAAATAGTAGTTTTGAGGAGCCTCAATAACATTACTACTTACAATGAACTGAGTAATGGGAGCATTATTATTTATGTGCTCTTCTATAATTTGCAAAGCCAATTCGGAAGTAACATTACCATATAAATAACGTCCTGCTTTGTCAATAACTTCAACCAAAGGCTCTTTAAAACACATGCCAATACAACTGGTCTTTTTTAATTCAAAATCAACTTGCGACGACTGCAACAAATAATCACTTATTGTCTGGTATACCTTGTTTGCTCCAGCTGCAATACCGCAACTACCCAAACCTACAACAACGGTTTTGTCCATAATGCTAGTTTGTTTCTTGTTTTTGATATTCTCTAATAATCTTACTGGCCTTAGTTGCATCTAAATTTCCGTAAGTATCGCTACCAATCATCATTACAGGAGCCAACGAGCAACAGCCAAGGCAAGCAACCGATTCAAGAGTAAACAGACTATCAGAAGTAGTCTCTCCATCTTTAACATTAAGAACCTCTTGTACTGCTTCGCCTACAGCAGTTGCATTTTGAACATGACATGCTGTTCCGTGACAAATCTTTACAATATTTTTTCCTACTGGCTTAAGTCTAAATTGAGTGTAAAATGTTGCAACTCCATATAAAATAGACAATTCAATTCCCGTTTCTTTTGAAAGATATTCAAACACAACCTCAGGAATATATCCATATATATCCTGAGCGCCTTGCAAAAGTGAAATAGCAATCCCCTTTTTACCTTTATATTTTTGAATTAATGGCTGTAATAAACTTAAATCAACATCAATTGTATTACTAGTTAAATCGGGTTTTAAGGCTATTCTTTGCACTCGCATATACATTAGATTTAATCAACAGAAATAAAAACAGTTACAATTAAGCGTCAATATATTTCAATTAATAGAAATTTCAAAATATACACATTGACAAACACTGTATTTTAATAGATTAAAAGCATATTTAACACGATTAAAAAAACATATAACAGCTTACAAAAAGAGAGATTAAACCTCTTCAACAATCATAATTTATGAGTATTTAAAGGCGCTACAAAAACAAAATGTTATATCTTTACAGATTGTTTTTTACCAATAGAAGTAAAATCAGACTAATCAGCTTTCTTTTATAAAATATGATACAGACAAAATTTATTATTGCAATAACACATCACCGATTGTTTGGGCTTATTTTATCGCCTGTATTAATATCTATTAAAGAGGGTCAAAGCTTTTTCAATATCTCCGATCAACTTTTAACATCTAAAGTCACTAGAAAATATTTCACCGACGAACAATATCAAATAATAACTCTTGCAACTGAATATTCAGAAAACAGTCTGTTTAAACGCTTTGGCCGCGAAAAAAACACAACTGAGTTTATCTCAAACATTACGCCCGAAAGAATAGAAAATATTGTAAGACCATTCATCGAAAAAAAAATAAACCAAATATTATCATTAGCTCAACAATCAGATATTCAGATTTACATTAAGAAAGATAAATTTAGTTCGATACATAAAGCCGACGAAGTTTTCTTTAGCAAGGGAAAAATTAAGCCTGTTTTTATTTTCGATAGAAACAGCGATGGAATAAGGTACTCGCTAATGATTTTAGCTGGTAAAAACGAAATTAATATTTGCGACACAAACAGTTTTTTAATCACTTCAAATTCGGCTGTTTTTGTTGCCGAGAATGTTATTTACGGAATACCATCGGTTGATGGAAAAACTATTCAACCATTTTTTGCAAAGAAGAATATTTTTATTGATAAGAAAAACGAGAAGGTATATTTCGAGAAATTCATAACTCGTATTGCTGGCAAACACGATATTATAAACAAGGGTTTCGAGGTTATTAATAAAAGCTCGTCGTTTACCCCTATTCTTGAAATTAAAGAAGACTTAACCGGAACCAATTTCTTTGAACTTTCATTTAACTACGACGGAAAAATTATTAAATCGTCGGAAGCTCAAAAATCGTTTTCAACACTAAATATCATAAAAGGAAATTACTTTATCGAGAAGTATCAACGTAACATAGAGGAAGAAAATATTTTTATTGAAAAGCTTAAAACAAAAGGCATCGAGCACAAGGGTGATAATATTTACACTCCCGAAAATTCAACAAATACTGTTTACAATCATATTAACTGGATTAACCAAAATAATAAATTCATAGCCTCGGCAAATGTTTCAATAAAACAGCCATCAAACTATAATTACTATACCGGAGGTATTGATATAAGCTACAGTTCTGTTTCCAGAGAATCGTATTACGAAATTGATTTTGGCATTTCGGCAGGTAACTATTCAATTCCTTTAAAACGAATTAAGGCAGAAGTTAAAAAAGGTAACAACCAAATTACTCTCGAAAACGATCAGGTTATGATACTGCCCGACGATTTCATGTCAAAATACCACGAGCTTTTTCAGTTTGCCGAAATTGTTGACAATAAACTGATATTAAAGAACCATCATTACCGAATTATTAATAAAACTAAGCAAAACACAAAAACATACAAAGAGTTTGAACCAAACAGAACATCTTCTAGCGGGCTACCAAAAGAACTAAAAGCCAACCTACGACCTTATCAGAAGATTGGCTATAACTGGATGCGATACCTTAAGAAAAATAACTTTGGTGGTTGTTTGGCCGACGATATGGGACTTGGAAAAACTGTTCAAACTCTATCGTTATTGCAAAAAATTAAAGAAGATTATACTGTTGTTGATCACAGCGATTCGCAATTTGCATCGAATGAAGCCAACCAAAAGCCGGTAACTTTACTTGTTGTTCCTGTTTCGCTAATTCACAATTGGGATAATGAAATAAAAAAATTTACCCCTGGTTTAAAAACAAAAATATACCGAGGTACTAACAGAAGAAAACAGTCGTCGTATTTTAACTATTTCGATATTATTATTACCTCGTATGGGCTAATTCGTCAGGATATTGGAGTGTTTGAGAACTACAACTTCGAATACATTATTTTAGACGAAAGCCAATACATTAAAAACCCCGAATCGCAGATATATAAAGCTGTTTCGAGGTTAACATCAAC
>Ga0193951_1001511_pt1 | contig 10310 bp, 10 predicted proteins | sample BB_2_MG_FD_140370 | JGI IMG/M metagenome (GOLD analysis project Ga0193951, IMG submission 140370) | Microbial mat bacterial communities from the Broadkill River, Lewes, Delaware, United States - BB_2_MG | ecosystem: Environmental > Aquatic > Freshwater > River > Microbial mats | place: USA... | reverse complement strand
CCTTCGTCAAGACCTTGAGCCAAAGCGTTCATATCGCGACCCGACATACCACCATAAGTAATATATCCTTCGAACATAATATTGAAAGTACAAGCAGCACGGAAAGTTGGTTCGTCTTTAAAACCAATAAATCCACCCATGTTAACAATAGCGTCTTTTTTCGACGACATTGTCATATAGTCGGCATAAGAGAACATTTCTGCAACAATCTCTTTTATAGTTTTATCGGCATAACCAGCTTCGCGAATCTTAATAAAATAAGCATTTTCGGCAAAACGAGCAGAGTCGAACATTAACTTAACGCCATACTTTTTCGATAATTCAGATACCTGACGAATATTCTCTAATGAAACAGGCTGTCCACCTGCTGTGTTATTTGTAACAGTAACAATAACAAAAGGTATTTTCTCTATTGGAGTAGTTTTATATACCTCCTCTAGCTTGTTAAGATCAAGATTTCCTTTAAAAGGGTGCTCTAACTGAGTGTTTTTAGCCTCATCAATTGTACAGTCAACAGCTTTAGCTTTACGAAACTCAATATGACCTTTAGTAGTATCAAAATGAGAGTTTCCTGGAACAACATCCCCCTCTTTAACCATTACCGAAAACAAAACATTTTCGGCAGCACGACCTTGGTGAGTTGGCAAAAAATAATCGAAACCAAGAATATTCTTGATAGCATTTTTCATTTTGTGATACGACGAAGCACCAGCATAACTCTCGTCGCCAAGCATCATTTCGCTCCACTGCTTATCGCTCATTGCTCCTGTACCAGAGTCGGTAAGAAGATCAATAAAAACATGTTCGCTACGAAGGTTAAAAAGGTTGTATTTAGCGTCTTTAATCCACTGCTCGCGCTCTTGGCGAGTACTACGGCGGATTGATTCCACCATCTTAATCTTAAACGATTCAGAAAAAGGTAATTCCATGATAATAAATTTTTTAGTTGTAATGATTAATATTTTTCAGTGCATGAAGAGATCAAACACCATAGACTTTTTACATACAAAACGAATCTCGTTTCTTGATGTTAAGAAAGAGATTAATAGGAAAGAATTGTATATGTGTATTTAAAGTCATATCTAATCTTCGAAAAATTTATCGGCGGTAAAGATAACTTTTTTCAAGAAAACCCAATAAAAGAAACAGACTTTAATCTGTAAAAGCACCATTTTATAAAAACAAACAGTGCATTTACCCCTATTAATTCAAGCTTTACCAAATATAATCTCAAGATTTGGAAATTTACACCTACTTGAATTGCAACGATATTTCCACTCGGTGGTGTGCGAGTTTCAAAGTAATATCTGATTATTTATTAAAGTACAAAATCGCAAACAGCAAGTGCCGAAAACACAACACTAGCAAGTCCATTCATTGTAAAAAATGCTAAGTTAATTCTCGATAAATCGTTTGGTTTTACAAGCAAGTGTTGCGAAATAAGAAATACTGTATATATAAATGCACCTATAAAGTAGAGCATTCCAGAGTTGGCATAATAACCAATAAACCAAATTGTAGCTGCCGATAATATATGTAGAACTCTAGAAATTCTAATAGCATTAACACCTCCAAATTTAGCTGGAACAGAGTGAAGGTTCTCGTCTCTATCGAACTCTTCGTCCTGTAAAGCATAAATAATATCGAACCCCGAAACCCAAGTAAGAACAGCTAAACCAAGTAATATTGGCACTAAATCGAAACTAGGAAAAACGGTAAGATAACTACCAAGTGGAGCAAGTCCCAATCCTAAACCTAGTACAAAGTGACACAAAAAAGTAAAACGTTTTGTAAAGCTATAGCCCAAAACAACAAACAGAGCAACAAAGCTTAAATAAAACACTAAACTGTTTATAAACCATGTAGTGGCAACAAACAAAACAGAATTTACAACAACAAAAAGCAATGCATTTTTGCTTGTTATTTTTCCCGATGGAACCTCACGAACAGCTGTTCGCGGGTTTTTTTTATCAATATCTCGGTCAAGAAACCTATTAAAACCCATTGCTGAGTTGCGGGCAAATACCATACACAAAACAACAAAGGCAATAGACCAATAATTAAACGAATTCTGCTGAACTAAAGCTATCGACAATCCTAAAATAGCAAAAGGAAGCGCAAATATTGTATGACTAAATTTAACTAACGAAAGATATTTCTTCATGTATTGCAATTAATTTTTGCTTGCCATATAAAACTTAACAATAATAAAGGTTTTATAATACTAAGATCTTTAGCAAGGCACGTTTCATACAGTATTATTTCAAAATATCTAGAATAGCATCGGCTAAACCTTGCTTTTCAACTGACATTGAATTGTAATTACTCTCTATTATCTCTTTTACCTGCAATACATTTTCTTGAGTTGCCTGATCGACACAATTATCTATAACAGAAAATGCTTCGATAGCAGTCTCTAAATTACCTTCAACAAAAATATTCGAAAACAGGGTTAAACTATTACTGTAATTAACTGCCGATTGCCAACACGAAGAGACTACTTGTTTCTTTTTAACATCGTTATTACACGAATTTAAATAATCAACAATAACCTTTTCACAATTCTGATCGTGTAAATCGTTTAATAAGTCTAGAGCACTATCAATAATATCGGCATTATCGGTGTTTGTATAAATAGCAAGAAGCTCTGTTAAAAGTTTCGAACTACCATTTTTCTTAATATCCTTAATAGCAGCAACAACAACTACATTATCTTTACTATTTAAGCTATTTAATATACTTTTCTCGTCCATAAATTATATATTTTCTTTACGCAAAAGTAACAAAAGAAAATTCACAATCTTTTAAAAACGGCATCCCCTACAATATTTTTGCCTTCTACCTACACTATAATATATTGATCTATTAATAAAACAATGTTGATATAAAATCATTAATAAACTATATTTAACTACTAGGTTAATAATTGCTACTTAATACTTATAAAATGAAAAACATATATTTAGCTTTTTGTTGTTTTGGGATTATTGTTATCCATTCGTGCAAGTGCAATAGAGAGTCTATAAACGATAATTACCTTGAATCGGCCCTCAACGAATTGGAGAAAGAAGAACAACTCGAAAACAATTTAGAGCTTGTTAAAGAAATTGTTTACTCAATGCCATCGCCATTAGAAACTGCTATGATGATAAAACGTTCGGGAGCAAATTTTAATTCCGACAATCTACTCGACGCCGAAATAGCAGGCAATTATATTACACTAGACGAGATGGCTATTGCTTTAGGCATGTATTCGGCCGACTTAAGCTATGCAAGCATGTTCAACCAAACACAACACACTATTAATTATATGCATGCAAGCAGAGCACTGGCCGAAAAACTCGGCATATTTAATATTATGAGCGACGAGGTAATACAGAGATTAGAAAACAATGTTAATAACCGCGATATAATTTTAGAAATTATCTCTGAATCGTTAATGAATACAAATCAAACCCTTCATGAAGAAAACAGAGAAAATTTATCGGTACTTTCATTGGTTGGTAGTTGGCTTGAAGGTATGCATATTGCCATTGAAACAGCCGAAAGAGCAAATGTTGATAATAGCGAATTAAAGGATCGTATTCTGGAACAAAAATTGGCCATAGATAATATCTATAGAATTCTGCTACAGTATAAAAACGATCGGCAAATGAAGAGAATTTTCAAAGATATTAAAACCCTAAAAAAATCATTTGACCTAATAAAAACCGAGACAGAAAAAGTTGAGAAAGTTGGAGACAAAGGACAAATAACACTCCGATCGAAACGCAAATTTGTTATAAGCGATTCGGATTACGCCAAGCTTAAAAAAAGTGTTATCACCACAAGAAACAGATTTGTGAAGAACAACTAAAAATTAACACATGAAATATATTTCAACCATAATAATAAGTTTATTGCTTTTAGCTGGAACATATCAAAACTCAAACGCCCAATGCAATGATTATGCAAAAAACGTATGTAAGGAATTGTTAAAGCCATACTTCCACGATGGCAATTATAATGTTGCTGTTCTTTCGGAAGGTGAAAAAGCTGAATTATACAAGACTTTTTACACTGGTCAGGAATATAGAATTGCAATATGTGCTCAGGAACCCCTTATTGGAGTTGAGTTTGTTGTTAAAAACGAAGATGGGAAATTTCTTTATTCCAATAAGCAAGACAATTATAGTGCGACATGGGATTTTAAGATTGATGGTACACAACAAATGATTATATCATTAAAAGTTTTAGAAGACAATAACAAAAAAGTAAAAAATAAAGGTTGTGTGGCAATAATGTTTGGTTTGAAAGATTAGTTTTTATTATAACTTTACAATCCAGAGCAAGCTCTGATTTTTTTTTGTATCAATTATTTTTTTGAAACATTACTAAAACCAAGCATGGACACTAACTGTAAACATCAGAATTTTAAGATTTTAAAATTCAAACATTTATTATTAATAGCTTTTCTATTCTCTTACTTACCTTTTACTCAGGGTCAGGATAACAATAAAAGAGAACGTTTTTTAAATACCGAACTATTAAAAATGTGTGAGTTTGGTGATTTTGAAGGCGTAAAAGAACTAATTGCTGAAGGAGCAAATATAAATTGTTACGACAATCAGCATGTAACACCTTTAATGTATTCATCGCAAAATGGGTTTATCGATATTTCTAAATACCTATTAGAAAATGGTGCTAATATTAATAGCGTATCGGTTAACGGAATTACAGCTCTTCATGTAGCAGTCAGAACTCATCGTAACAATATTATTACTCTATTGCTTAATTTTAAAGCTAAAATAAATGCACAAGATAAGTACGGTGCAACAGCTTTACATTATGCAATAGCACTATCCGACAAAGAAGCTATTCAAATTTTATTAGATGCCGAGGCCGATGTAAATATTTGCGATAACAAAGGAAACTCTCCATATTTAATTGCTACAATTTTTGGCAATAAAGACATCATTAACATGATTTCGATATACGGAGCTAAGCCAAATAAAGCAAACAAAATGGGTGTTAATCCATTAATGGAGTCGGCAAAAATGGGCGATTATAATCTGTTTACACAGCTATTAACAAAAGACAACATATCGTTAACAGACAATAATAAAAATACAGTTTTAACTTATGCTGTAATTGGTGGTTCGTTAAATATTATCGACACATTAGTAAAGACAAACAACGAGCTATTTAAAACCGATAAACAAACCATAACCGATTTAACTTACGCTAAACTTTACAACAACCCAATTATTGAAAAGCAAATTAAATCGATTAAAACCAACAAATCGTACAAGCCTGTTATTTCGGCTTACACAGTTGGTTCGGGGGTGATTTTCAACAGCAGCGACCTATTTATCAATACATTTATTGGTGTTAAAGAAGAACGTTTTCAATTAATGGCAGAGCTTGGTTATTCGTTTCGACCATCCAGACGTAACGTTCTTATTTATCAAGGAGCAAATGAATATCATCAATACAATCAGAAACGAGAATCGGTTTATGCTACCATCTACAAAGACTTCTCGGTGTTTCCAAGCAATTTTTTAGCTCCATTAAAATTGTCTTTTGGAGCCTCGGCATACTACACTTTTACAAATAACAAAGGTGTTACAAACAATACATCGGCATCAATTATTTGGTCGCCAAAAGCAGGATTGCATTATCGCACAAAACATTTCGGTGCTGCATTCTATTATCAATACTTAGATTTTAACGATGCCATATCGAACAACAAGTTTAGTTTTTCGATATATTTACCGTTAATAAAAAACAAAAAATTAGTTAGCAAAACCAAAATCGATTGGGAACCACTAATTAGACGCTAAACAAATGATTAGAAAAATAACAATATTAATATTTGCGTTATCTGCTATTACACTAGCAAGCTGCAATAAAAAGCCTACATGGGCTTCGGAAGTAGACTGTTCTGAATGTAAACTATCGGAACCAACAAAAGATTTTATAACAATTGACATTACTATAAACGACGAAAATAAGTTTGTCCCTATTGTTGCTTACAATGGTATAATGAACAATAACGATATTGCTTTTTTAGATACAGCAAGAGCTACTTCATATAAAAGAGAAATAGAAATAGGCAAACAATATACTTTTTGTGCAAAGTACAAAAGTGGCGACAAAATAATTAAAGCCATAGATGGCACAACTTTAACATCGAACAACATAGAAGGACAATGTAATATTGTTTGCTGGATTGTTAGTGATAACAAACTTGATTTACGCCTAAAATTTTAAATCTTAATGAGCCTATTTTTAGTATTCCTTGTTTTATTCTTTATTCTAATTGTTCTATATAACGAATGGTTGGGTACTTCATTCACATTTATGATTGGAGTTACTGTACTTGGCGTTTTTGGAATTTTAAGCCCAAAAGAAATTCTATTCGGATTTGCTAACGAACAAATAGCGGTTATTATTCTATTACTACTTATTGGCGAAATAATTCGTCAAACGGGAATGATTGAGATTGTCTTCGACAGAATATTTATTAACGCCAAAAGTTATCGGGGGTTTTTAAGTAGAATGACAATATTGGTAGCCGCATTCTCGGCTTTTCTGAATAATACACCTCTGGTGGCTGTTATGATGCCATACGTTAATAGCTGGTGTAAGAAGAAAAATATTTCGCCTTCGAAATTTCTTATGCCTCTTTCGTTTGCCGCTATTATGGGAGGTACAATTACTCTTATTGGTACATCGACAAACTTAATTGTAAGTGGTTTTGTTATCGATCAGAAAATTATTCCTAACCTACCCGAGCTTCAATTATTTGACTTTGCCTATGTTGGTATTCCTATGGCAATAATTGGATTGCTTTACATTATTTTTCTTGGCGACAAAATTTTACCTGGTACAGCCGAACCTACCGAAACTTTAGTATCAAATAATCGCGATTATATTTTAGAAGCCGAGGTTAGAGCAAATTCAAATCTGATTGGAAAAAATATTACACAAACACAATTATCGCAGATTGAAGGATTATATATTACCGAAATTATTCGAAAAGGGATTACCATTCAAACAATTACTCCCGACTTTACTATTCAAGAGAACGATGTAATTTTCTTTGCCGGATCAACCAACAATATTGCCGATTTAGTAAATATCGATAATGGACTAACAATTCCAACTGTTGGTATGCTTCACAAAAAAAAGCATACAGAGGTTGTTGAGATTGTTGTATCGCACAACTCGTCGTTAATAAACAAATCGGTTCGCGAGTCGAACTTCCGTGGTAAATACGACTCGGCGGTTATTGCTATTCACCGTAATGGTGCTCGACTATCGGGTAAAATTGAGACTTTTAAACTTAAAGCCGGCGATGTGTTAATGCTATTTACTGGCGAAAACTTTATGGTAACATCTAACGACACTAAAGACTTTTATTTTATTAGTAAGGTTAAAGATTTCCATAAGCTAGAATGGTATAAAATACTTACTCTTTTTGGAGGAACAGGTTTGGCCATTCTGCTAAGTGCTCTTAATATTTTCCCTCTTTTTACAGGACTAATTATTCTTATTCTAATACTATTAGCAATGGGAATTACCAATCCAAAAGATTTGCCCAAACATATTGATTACGATTTAGCTCTTATAATTGTTATGTCGCTTGCTCTTGGAACAGCCATGATAAAAACTGGAGCTGCACTACTTATTTCCGACTTTATTACCACCCTATTTTTACCTTTAGGTAAAGTTGGTGTGCTATCGGGAATTTATATTATCACTGCATTTTTAGCTGCCTATATTACCAATAAAGCTGCCGTGGCTATAATATTCCCTATTTCGTTAACAATTGCAAGCGAGTTGGGAGTTAACCCAATGCCATTTATTTTAGTTGTTGCCTTTGCTGCTGCAGCCAACTTTATGACACCTATTGGGTACCAAACAAATATTATGGTTTACGGACCAGGAAACTACACCTTTAAAGATTTCTTTAAAGTAGGATTCCCGCTTACAATACTCTATATGATAGGTACAGTAGCTATTCTATCGCTTTTATATTTTTAAAAAATGAACGAAAAACTTTTAATTGTAGCAGTAAAAGCTGCTATAAATGCTGGGCTTAAAACTTTAGAGTTTTATAATAGTAATTTTGATATTGAATATAAAGAAGACCAGTCGCCACTGACATCGGCCGATAAAGCCTCGCACCAAATTATAAACACATTATTAAATGAGACAAATATCCCAATCCTTAGCGAAGAGGGAATGCACACCGATTATTCAATCAGAAAAAACTGGGAGCTGTTTTGGCTTATCGACCCCATTGATGGCACAAAAGAGTTTATTAACAAGAATGGCGATTTCACTATAAATATTGCGTTAATAAAGAATCAGAAGCCTATTGCCGGAGTTATTTATGTTCCTGTAAAAAACACTTTATATGTGGCAAGCGAGCAGTTAGGATCGTTAAAGTTTGATGATGTTACCAACAGTAATAAAACTATTGACTTTACAAAAGGCACAAAACTGCCCAACAGTGAATCGAAAAAAAATATTGTTGTTGCCAGTCGCTCGCATCTTAATCAGGAGACTAAAGACTACATAAACACTCTTGAGCTAGGTAACAATTTTGATTTTGTATCGGTTGGTAGCTCACTTAAATTCTGCATTCTTGCCGAAGGGCGCGCAACACATTACCCCCGTTTAGGTCCTACCATGGAATGGGATACTGCCGCTGGTCATGCCATAGCTATTTTTGCCGGATGCACTGTGACAAAAATCGACGGCACACCTCTATTATATAACAAAGAGAATTTACTGAACCCTCACTTTTTAGCATTAAGATAATTATGACAGAATTTATTCTAACAATTTTAGGTGTTATATGGGTTATACACCTTCAGGGCGAATACCGAGGGAATAAAAAAACTAAGTTTATTACCAAACCATTACTAATTCCAATAATTGCTCTTTATGTAATTATGGCACGAGGATACGCTAACAACCATCTGCTATTGGCCGCTCTGTTTTGTGGTTTTGCTGGCGATATTGCTCTTATGTGGGAAAGTAAACGCAAGTTTTTTAAAATTGGACTTATATCGTTTTTAATTGGACACATAATATACATTTATCTGTCGCTAAAAATTATAACCGATATTAATGTTAGCAAACAAAACGGCTTACTTTTATTAGTATTAATTGTTATTGGAGCAGTCTCGTTTCTTACTATCAGAAAAAAACTAAGCACCCTTTCGCCGCTAGTTATTGCATACATATCAACAATACTTATCCTTCTGTTTATATCAATAAACATTTATCAGAACGGAACTTTTACACACCGAACAGAATTACTTGCCGGAACAGTACTATTTGCCATTTCCGATTCGTTATTAGCACAATGGGTGTTTAACAAAAACATACCCAAAGCACCTGTGTTAATTATGGCAACTTATGTTCCTGCTCAATTATTAATTATATTATCTCTTATAAATTAAAAAACATGGAATTATTATTATCAATTGAATGGTTTGAGTGGATTGGATATATGGCCTCGGTTACTGTAGCAGTGAGCCTTGTAATGAGTTCAATTGTAAAACTTAGATGGTACAACCTATTAGGAGCAATACTTTTTACTATTTACGGAATTATTATTGGCGCATGGCCAGTAGCAGTGGTAAACGGATTTATAATTGTTATCGACGTTTATTATTTAGTGAAGATGTACACTCATAATAGCTCAATTAAAGTTGTAGATGTTAATGCCGATAGCTCGTATCTGAAAGAGTTTATAAGCATTCACGATCAGAAATTACGCTCGATATTTACCAATTATAATGGATTGTTTGAGAGCAACGACTTATGCTACTTATTGCTTAACGATATGCAAGTTGCAGGATTTTTTATCGGTCGCAAAGAGAACAACACCCTAAATATTATTGCCGACTTTGCTCTTCCCGAATATCGCGACATGAAACTAGGCAAGTATATATTCTCTAGCTTAAGCCCTTTTAAACAACACAATATTGATAAGGTAACCTGCTCAACTTCCGACAAAAAGCATATCGATTATCTACACAAAATAAATTTTAAAGAGACAAGCACAGGAGTTTACCAAAAACTTCTTTAACAAAATGAGGAGGGTGTCCAAAAACTGAATTAAACTGTCATCCTTAGCGTAGTCGAAGGATTGTTTCCATCGAAGAGACTACGTTTCGACTCCGCTCAACGTGACATTTTAATTTTTATTAATTGTTTTTGGACAGCCTCTTTATTTTTATGTTAGAATACATTGCTAACAAACTGCCCAGTAGCTAATTTCTAAAACAAATTTACTATTCCAAACAGTT
>Ga0193951_1001508_pt1 | contig 10325 bp, 20 predicted proteins | sample BB_2_MG_FD_140370 | JGI IMG/M metagenome (GOLD analysis project Ga0193951, IMG submission 140370) | Microbial mat bacterial communities from the Broadkill River, Lewes, Delaware, United States - BB_2_MG | ecosystem: Environmental > Aquatic > Freshwater > River > Microbial mats | place: USA... | reverse complement strand
TTGTGTTTTGACAAATTGTCATTATTATTTTTTTGTCAGTATTAAAAAAAGAACTACTTTTAAGTATTGAAAGAAACAAAAAAAGATAAGACAATGGTAAGAGAGGAAATAACAAGACCATACGTAAAAATAGTCATTTCAAAAAAGCCAGAAAATGATTTTGTTCTTGTTTGGTTTAAAAATCTCCTTTGGAATAAAATAAAAACTGTTAGATTTTCATTTTCTCTAATTAGTTATGTTTTGAATAATTTTAACGAAACTTATTCAATGTCATTACCAGAACAAAAAATTGAATTTATAAGTTATGGTATATCTGATTTTGTAATTTTGAGAATCGAAGAAGTCGAAAAAAACTTTGATTTTTCATTATCAAAAGATGATCTTTTACAAATTTTAAAAATGTTTTAATAATGAGCAGCCCAAAAGAAAGAACAGAAGAGTTTTTAAAAAATAGAGGTTTACTTGATGAAAACGGAAATTCTACAGACGATCTTTTAGAATTTGAAAAAGAAGAAAAACCAACAATTATCTGTAACTTAAAAGACTGTTTAAAATTTGGTTTTGTTCTACATTTCAATGAAGAATTAGAGATATATTCTTTAGAGTCAAAAAATATTTTGATTTCCGATAAGACAATAGAGGGATGTATTTTCAAAGCCCACAAAATAACTTCAATACGAGATTTACGAATCAAAAAATTAAAAAAATGACACATTCTTTAAATTCTCCAATGTTAAAAACTCTATCAAATAGAGGTTGTACAATAGATTTAAATAGTATCTATCCTACTATCAAAATCCCTAAAAACGTTCATATCGGAATAAAACTCTGGGGTTTTCTTGATTATTTAAAAAACGTCTACCACATAGACAATTTCAGAACTAATAATTAATTTATTTATTTATTTATTTATTTTCAAAAATTTATCAAAATGGCAAAAAAAGTAGAAACAACAAAAGTAGAAGCTACAGAAGCTGTAAAATCAGAAACAACAAAAACTGAAAAAACTGTTACTATTCCAAACGTATTAGCGATTGCACCAAAAAGGATTCATTACCGCGCATTACAATACACTGGTTTTGGAATGTTAGGTGACTTAATCAAGTTTACGGGAACACAACCTTTTATCAACGCTGATACTACGTTACAAATCAAGAAACACAAAATTGAAGAGGGTGACTTTTTGATTATGTCAGGTGAAAAATTAATTGAGGTTGTACCTGATTTGTCTAGTTTTGATACTTTCGAAACAAAGTAATTAAACGGGGTGTTCCACGTGGAACACTCTACCTTTTACCTTTTTAAATAAAATTTCAAATTTCAAATTTCAAAAAAATTATCATGAGTAAAAAAGATCAAGAAATTGCAAACAAAATGAAGGAAGAAGTGAATCAAAATATCCCAACACCTGAAGTCGATAGTAATGAAGGATTCAACTTTGAAGATATTGACGCGGATATTGAATTTTATCCTGTAAAAGAAGCTGTTTTTATCGGAAAACTCTTAAAAAAGGAAGAACGTGAAACAACCTCAGGTGTCATTGAACACTATCTTTTAGGTGAGGATTCAAGCGGTAAAAAATGGAATATTGGTGGCGCATCAATTATCAAATTTTTTGATAACTTCTACACAAAAAATCGTGTATGTAGGATCGAATTTGATGGACAAGCCAGAACAAATAACGGTAGAACAGTAAACAAGTTCAAATTTGCAATGGCCAAATAAAAATAAATTACTATAAAAAATAACTCACTATCTTCGGATAGTGGGTTTTTTGTGGTAAAAAAACAAACTGTCATGAAAATAAGAAAGCCAAAATTAAATGTGTCAGATTTAAAAAAGAAACATAAAAAAGAATTAAAAAATGTTTCAAAAAAGAATCCTGTATATAGTGAAAGAATGCTTTCAAGACAGAACAAAGAAGTAATAAAATTACAAGACAAACTGTCAAAATACAAAAAACAAGAAAGTATTCTATTAAAGGAAAGAAGAAAAGAAAAGAAATTATTTGAGAAAACAAAAAATTCATTAAAAGGAAAATCTAAGGATAAAATTTCAAAAATCTGGGCAAACTATAGAGATAAGAAAAAATCAATTAAAATTGAAGAAAAAAAGTTTTTAACTGATTTATTTAAAACTCTAAAATATTCAAAAATAGACGAGTTCACAACTAGATTTACAAACCAACAATTTTATAGAATTGAATCTGACAAAACTCTTGAAACTTTTAAAAATTTATATTCCGATATTAAAAAAAGAAAAGCTAAACCAAACTATATATTAATTATTCTCGAAGGTGTAAATAAAAAAACAGGTGATTCGATGATTTTATCCGATTCATTTAGTTACATACAAATAGGTCAACTACTTCAGAGGGGTGACGATTTTATAGAGAATTTAACTGAAGCTATAAAATTTACTGATTCTGGTATTAATTTCGAACTTAAATCCGTAATAGTTCGTTTAATTTATGATAATTGAGAATTGTTAAACCTTTATCTGATATCGTTAAAGATGATTTAAACACAAAATTTTTAGTTTTTGATACTGAAACTTGGGGATTAGATGCAAGACCTGAAAAATTAGCTTTTGGAGTTATTTACGGTTTTAATTTTATTAAAATTTTATTTACACCTGAAGAGTTTAAAAATGAGTTTAAAAAAGATTTTTACAAAGGTAAAAAAATTTTTGCTCACAATGCTGAATACGATCTTTCAACTATTTTTGGTAACGTTATTGAAGATGTTGATAACTCAGCTATTTTTAACGGGAAATTTATAGCTGCTAATTATGGTAAAACAATGTTTTGTGATTCAGCAAATTTATTTCCTGCATCTGTTGATAAAATTGGAGTCACTTTAGGAATGGGTAAAGGTACAACACCTGAAAAATTTATAAATGGGGAAAATGAAAAAGGTATTGATATTAAAGATGTAGAATATTGTATAAGAGATTGTGAAATAATATACAATGCCTTATTAAATCTTTTTCAAAAAGTTGGGGGTATGCGAATTACGATAGCTTCAACAGCTATGTATTATTTTAGAAAAAGATTTTTAAAAAAACCTTTAATTTATAATGATTTAAACGATTTATTTTTTGAAAGTTATTACGGTGGTAGAACTGAAGCTTTTAAAATAGGTAAAACAGATTCGGTTGTATATGATATCAATTCATTGTATCCTGATAGAATGTTAAATATAACATTTCCAGATATTAAAAATTTAAAAAGATATGATAATGTTTCAATCCAACAATTCAAATATTTACTTTCAACAAAAGAAGGTTTTGCAAAAGTTAGAATTAAACATGATTCAATATATTTTGGACTGTTACCTGTTAAAACAAAAATTAACGGGTCAACAAAACTGCTTTTTCCTGTCGGAACATTCGAAACAACTGTCAATTTCAATGAACTAAGATATGCTATTAATACGGGTTATGTATCTGTTTTGTCTGTTGATTATTGTGTTTGTAGTTCTCCCATTGAATCACCTTTTAAATCATATGTCGAAACTCTCTACAATGAAAGGAAAAACGAAAGTAACGAACTTTCAAAAACAATTTTGAAACTTTTATTAAATTCGTTATATGGTAAATTTGGAATGAGAGAAAAATATGAAACAACATACTACAAAAAAATTCCTCATTCAAAAATTACAAAACTAAAAGAAGAGCAAAAGTTTTATGAACTAAAGCTTTTTTCACATGAAAGAAATGATTGTTATTTAGTAACAGAAAATTTAAAAACAAAAAAATCATTTTTTTCTATACCAACGTTAGCAAGTTACATAACAAGCGCAGCAAGAATAAAACTTTTAGACGGATTATTAAAAAATGAAAATAATACAGTCGTATATTGTGACACTGATAGTATATTTTTGGAGAGTACGAAAAATCTATCTATACCAATTTCGAATGAGTTGGGTGATTGGAAATTGGAAGATAAAAAAGTCATTGAAATACGTGGACTTAAAAATTATACGTATATTGAAGAAGGAAAACAGAAAGACGCTATTAAGGGTGTTTCTAAAAGGTCTGAGGAATTAGAAAGATATACTTTCAAATCAGTTAAAGTAACAAAAACAAAAGAGGCTATCCGTAGAAATATTGAAACTGGAAAACCTCAAGAACAAATAAAAATAATTACAAATAAATATGATAAAAGAATTGTCAATATTGACGGAACCACAAAACCTATAGAATTATTAACCGTTCCATGTGGAACACAAAACTAAAAAAATGAATTTAATAACTATTTCTTTCGTGTTAGCTGTAACAGCGTTTATAGTATCATTAATTTATGTTGTTTTAAAAGAACAAATCAAAACATTTTTTAAAAAGATTAAAGTAAAAAAGAAATTTAAAAAAAGTCAATGTTATGATTGTGTTTTTAGAAAAGACCTAAATGACAATATGTATTTATGTCGTAGAAAAAATTTCAGATTTGATAAACTTCATTCTTCAATGTATGATGGTAAATTAAAATGTAAATTAAAAAGTGTATAACTATGATGCAACCAGAAATAAAAGAAAGTTTAATTGATGCTTTCAAAACAAAAATAATTTCTCAAATAGGTGACTCAATCACACCTTTATCATGTGAGTTAGATTTTCAATCTTCTGAAAAAGATATTAAAGCAAATATTTCTATTTTGAAAGATGGTAAAAAATTAAATTATACTGATGTAGTTTCAGGTAAAGAAAAGTTTGTTTTACGAAATTTGTTAATCAGACAATTTGAAAAAGAAATAAAAAAGAAATGTAAAGAACAATCATTGGAATTTATTTCTGTTGAATGGATAATAATGCAAATTTTATTTGAGGAAAAAGATATAAAAATATATTCCTCATCAAAAACAAATAATCAGAATTTTATTTTCAACATTTAAAAATTTATTACAATGGCAAAAAAAATTACAAAAACGTTAGTTATTAAATTTTTAACAGCTAACAATGTTTCATTATCGCGCGATGATAGGGCAAAAGATGTCACAGAACTTTTACACGTAGTTGACTCGGAAGGTTTAACTGAAACATTTAAAAATGAGTATTCAACATTTTTTGATGATGAGCCAAAACCACAGCCACAACCTGAACCACAGCCACAACCTGAACCACAGCCACAACCTGAACCACAGCCACAACCTGAACCGGAACCACAACCTGAACCAGAGCCACAACCTGAACCAGAGCCAGAGCCAGAGCCACAACCAGAGCCAGAGCCAGAGCCACAACCAGAGCCAGAGCCACAACCAGAGCCAGAGCCACAACCAGAGCCGATTGATTCGATTGCAGCGAGAATTGAGGCTGCAAAAGTAGCTGAACAAAAGCAGACAATAGGGGATAACTCCCCTATTGTTCAGGTTAACGACAAACCAAGACAAAGAAAGAAACGTAAAACAAAAGACGAAACACCCTCATTTATAGAAGGTTACGTTTTATTGATGTTAATGGATATTGTTTTGCCTACAGGATTAACAACAGTCTTTAATTTATTCCAGAAAAACAAAGCTAAACACTTAGACGCGACCGACATGATGTTAACGGACGCTGAACAGAAAAAGCTTGAACCGTTAGCAGATAGAGCTGCCGAACACATGCAAATAAACGCCAATCCTTTGGCTACTTTCTTTGTTGTTTCAACTTTGACATATGGTCAAAAATTATTTATGATGGCAAAAATGAAGGGGTGATGAAAAAGAAGAATTTTAAAAAAGATCCTATAATTATTCCTAATCAACCGTTTTCCTTATTTGAAAGAAGAACTAAACAGGATGAGGAAGTACGAAAAAATCTTAATAATCAAAAGAGGTTAGCACATGGAAAAAAATAAACGTCCTGAGGGTTTTGCGGTTGTTTCAGTTGGGAAAACTGGAACAGGAAAAACCACAGAGGTAAAAAAACGGTTAAGACAAATTTACGACTCAGACCCATATAGAGATTTTTTGATCTTTGACCCAAATCATGAATTTGGTGAATTTACCGAAAACAAATTCGATGATGATTGGAAACTATTTGCAGAAAAAATTGCAAATGTTAGTGATGCTGTTATACTAGTTGAGGAAGCAACGATTTGTTTGGACAATAGGAAAAAGGAAGGTGTGATGGTTGATATCTTAGTTAAGAAAAGACATACTAATACTATTGTGTTTCTTAACTTTCATTCATGGCGGGCAATACCGTTTTATATTTTTGACCTTGTAAATTTTGTTACCATTTTCAAAACTAACGATACTGAAAGGATAATTCGAAACAAGTGTGATATGCCTTTGGTACTACAAGCTTATGAAAATGTTCAAAAGAGTAACGATAAATTCAAAGTTGAAACAGTTGATTTGTATAAATAAAAAATAGAATTATGGAACTGACAAGTTTAGGACGTAAATATTTACGAAGATTTATTTTTGTTTGTGGGGTGTTATTTGGTTTTATTATTGGTATGTTGACAAATGAGTTTTTGACAAGACCGGAAACAAAGATCGAAAACGAGTTTGGAAAGGTTAAAAATAAAGGCGGGGTTCAACAAGTTGAACAGACAACTACAACCGACTTAGAACAAACAAAGAAGAAAAAGAAACGATTATTTCAAAAGAGAGAATAAAAAAAGTGTTCCACGTGGAACACTTTTTTTGTTTGTTAAGGTTGTGGTATTGGTTCGTATGGTTCATATGTTATAACATACCCCCACCCTGTTCTAAAATCAATATTTGAAGATGATGCTGCGTACATGAAAAAATTTCGATATGTATTATTAGTCTCATATCTTCTTGTCCCGTTTGGTTCAACACCTACCACTGAAGCCCTAAAAACATACGGGTCAGATGTTATTGTTTTGAATATTTCAATCTCCGCAGGGTCTATATCATTAGTTGAAACAAATGTCGCTTCCTTTATAAAGAATATTTTATTTAATCCTGCTTCAACGTCAACTGTTCCAAAAACATCTAAAAAAAATGGTTCAATATTTTTTATAGTTCCTAATGTTTTTATTACTTCATTTTCAATCGCAATACCTAAACCATCTTCAACGGCTTGTGTGAATCTTCTATTCATCTTTTTTATTTTTTAGTTTATCCTTTAGATCAATAACCAATTTTATCAATGTTAAACCACCTATTAAAATTTGAAATAATAGACCTGACATGTCGTTTAACGACTCTATTATCTCAATGTGTTTTGACATTTCTATTAAGGAAATACCGAAATATGGATATAGTTTAGAAATTAAATTTATCATTTTTCCCCTAGAAATAAAATTAAACAAAAACATCTTTGGTTATTCTTGGTATTATAGAGTTCAAACGATTTTTATAAACCATTTGATTACCTAAATCATTAGAAAACCAAGCGTAAAAGTTACCACCTTTCATTCTAGCGTTATGTAATACGGTAGACATTGCTGAATAAAGATCAGGGAAAATTAAAAAAGTTTTATCTTTACCTGTTCCACCCTCAACATGTGTTGACGTTCCAATAGGTTTATGTTGTGGGTACTTTTTCCAAAAATATTCATTTAATGATTTCCAACCGTAAGGAAAAGATGAACTGAACTTTTCCATTCCCGGACTTAATGTTTTTCTAAATTGTCCACTTGAAAAATGTGCAGTTTCATTCCTATATAACTGTTCTAATTTTTCAGCCTCATCCTTTGAAAGATTAAAATTGTTTTTTAGTTTTTCTAATCCTTTCTTAAATTCTTTTTCAGCGGTTATTTTATCCATGATCTTTTTCGTTTTAAAAACTGTTAATAATAAAATCAATCCAATTGAAATTATAATAATATAGTTTTTCATTATTGTAAATATTCTAATAGAGCGTTAACTTCGTTATCACGCATTTTATCAACAACTTTATCAAATTGTGGAGTTTTTGCAAGTTCTTTAAATTCCGGTGTCATTGTTAATTTTGCCCCTTCAAGGGTTGAAATTAACCCTAACATGTCTCTAAATCCTACACCTTTAACTTTTGATGGTTCAAACAAATTAATAATAAATTTTGCAAGAACTAAGGCGAGAACTGTAACAATAATTTTTTCCAAAAAATCTTCCATTATCTAAAATCTTCGTTTTTTCTTAAATCTCTATCATATGCAACATCGCGCATAGGTCTAAAATCTGGAATTGGTGATTTTTTAAAACCTTTCACCCCTCTAAAAACAGTAGGACTTTTTAACATTGCTGTTTTATCTTCAATGTACGTTAACGTTGGGTTTTTAACTTCTGTAACAGGAACAGGAACAATCTTTTCCTGTGGAATAGTTACAGGTTGTTTATCCTCAATTTCTCCGCTAGGTATGTTTACAGGTACTACTTCAGGTAAAGAGTCAAAAACTTCAGGCGTTAGGGTTTTATTATCTGATGATTTTAAAATAGCTTCAGTTGCTTGTTTTTCTAACGGTGGAAGGTCTTTTATGATTTCCTTGTTTTCTTCAATAATCTTTTTTTCAATTTTGGACTTTTTCTTTTTAAAAAAGAAAAATGCTACAGCTAAACCAATTACGATTAAAATATAATGATCTGTTTTCATGTTATTTAGTTTTTGTAAAAATTAAATCATTTAATTTAATACCATACTTTTTATAGTCTATCCAACCTCCAAAAGCTTTTTCTAATACGGTCGAAAGATCAGATTTAAACATGGTATTATAAAAATGTGTTACATATGACAGAGAATTTAAATTTGGTATTTCTCTAATAATACCCAAAATTCTTTCTTCATCTTCTGATATAAACCCAATAGAATCTTTAATTTGAATTGCATAGTCTTTTGCCTTATCTTCAGAAATTAGATTTTCTTTATCTTTCCAATTGTCAGGATTAAAGCCATACTTCCATTTATCTAGTTGTTCGGGTGTGGCCTTATCTACAGTTACCTTAAAATCTTTTTCCTGTCCTACGGGGTCAATACCTTCAGAAAACGGTTTAAATAAAGTTCCTATACCTGAACCAAATTTTTTTATTACTACAATACCAAGAATTAATAAAATAATTGGTAAAATAAAAGGTTCAAAATTTTTCATTTTTTTGCGTTTTTAATTGTTGTTAAAATATTTCGTAGTCTTGATTCTGATTTATCAGACAATGAATCAACAGCCCCCAACATTATTTGATAAGGAGTATAACCTTTTTTTAACATCCTTTTTACGGCGTACATATCTGCAAATTCTTCGGTTTTGTAATAATTATGCCCTACTTCGTGGAAGAGAATGAAATATAAACAATAATAAGGAAAACGTTTAAAGGAGTTATCAAAGTCAATTCTTTTTTCGTTATGAAAGATGGTACATTTATTTGGATTTTCAGAAAAAGTAATTTTAAATTTAGCAAAATCATGTTGCATATTTCTCTCATACGGTGGTAAAGAAATGTCAAAATTATCTTTATACTCAACCCTATACAAACGTCCATTTGTCAAAAATAAAGAATTAGCTAAATTTATACGGGGTAACGTAAAGTACCCCGTAAAATTTGCTATTTCATCAGAATCATAAAAAATAACTCCTCGCGAATCATAAATTTTTATTGATCTGTCAGGAGTATAAAAAGCTGTTCTTTTTTTGATTCTAAATCTTTTCATTTATTTTGATTTAACAACTGCTACAATTAAAATTAAAGCAATGACACCGTAAATAATCATAGGGTTTTTAAAAATTCCTGCTAATCCGGCTGTTGATGTTGTCCCGCCTTCCATAGGTGCAATTTCAGATTTTTTAACAATAGATTTTAATTCACCTGTTTTTTCGTCTGTAATTGCAACATCTATTCCAGTTTCTTTTTTAACAGTCATTGCAATTGAGGCTGCGAGCGCGGCGGCTTCCTCATCTGTAATATATTCCCCTTTTTCCTCAAAATCACCTTTGATTTTTTGAACATCTACCTTTCCTGTTTTTTCAGCTATAATTGCATTAACGTCGATTAGTGTACCACCAACTTTTTCAATTATTGGAACAAGTCGACCAATGACAGGTATTTTAGAAACTACACCTTTAACACCTTGAAAAACTTTTGATGCAATCCCGCCTGTTCCTTTGTCAATAGCTCTACCAATTTTATCAAGTACGCCACCTTTACCAACTACTTTTTGAACAGTACCAGACACAAATTTTGTTACACCTTTTGTAACCTTTTTTACACCTTTCCAAAGTTTTTTAAAAAAGTAGTCCTCTACATTTTGAGATAATTCGTAATAATCAGTTCCTTCGACATGTTGTGCGCCTATGTAGTCACGAACAAAATCTAAGAGTTTTAAATCTGGATTAGATATTTTTAATTCTAACATGATGTTGAATTTTTTATCCATATTTTGAGTGGCTAGAATATCTT
>Ga0193951_1001507_pt1 | contig 10326 bp, 4 predicted proteins | sample BB_2_MG_FD_140370 | JGI IMG/M metagenome (GOLD analysis project Ga0193951, IMG submission 140370) | Microbial mat bacterial communities from the Broadkill River, Lewes, Delaware, United States - BB_2_MG | ecosystem: Environmental > Aquatic > Freshwater > River > Microbial mats | place: USA... | reverse complement strand
GGCTTCGAGCAGCTGTGTCTCGATCGTTTCGCGTTCGGCAGACCAGAGCCTCCGCGCCTGCTGTTCCAGCTGTGCCTTGCGTGGCAGCCAGCTATCCAGTTGCGCGGCATAGTCGGCCGGCGACAGTGCCTGTGCCACTACTTCACCCTGATAACGCACCTGCTGCTCGCCCGGTTGCAGCAACGGCCGCAGTGTCTTCAGCAGGCTGTCCGGATCGGAGGCCAGATCGCTCAGTGCCTCGGCGGCATCCGCCGACAGCGCATAGCACCAGCTGCGCCAGTAGTCGCGCGCCATCTCGGCCAGCAGTTCACTGTCATCCTGCTCCAGCTGCTGACGGAACAGGCTGCCGGTATCAAAAGCGTGCTGGGTCAGCATACGCTGACACCAGCTGTGGATGGTGTAGACCGCCGCCTCATCCATCCATTCGGCAGCCTGTTCCAGCTTGCGAGCGGCCAGTGCCCGCGTTTCTGCATCGGCATAGTCCGACTCGGCCAGCAGTTGCTGCAGAAAGGGGTCAGGGTCGGCCTTGCCACGAAATACCTGAGCAGCTTCGGCCAGACGGCTGCGGATACGGTCACGCAGCTCGCGGGTGGCCGCATTGGTGAAGGTCACCACCAGAATATCCGGCGGTGACAATGCCCGTCCAAAACCGCTGTCCGCCGCGCCATGACCCAGTACCAGACGCACATAGAGCGCCGCGATGGTAAAGGTCTTGCCGGTACCGGCACTGGCCTCGATCAGACGCTGGCCGTGCAGTGGGAACGCCAGCGGATTCAAGGTTTGCGGGTGCGTTGCAGCCTCTGCGTTCATGCGTCCTCCCGTGACAAGAGCTCACCCTGTTCAATCAGGGGGCGATAAAGGGCCTGAGCCCAGTCTTCCAGCCCAGCCGTCAACAATGCCTCAAAGTCCGGCCAGGCCCGCTGCAGGTAACGATCGAGGCTGCCTTCGCCGGGGAAACGGCTGTTGCCGAGATAGGCATTGGCAGCGGCTTCGATCGGGTCCTTGTCTTCCGCCACGCTCAGCAGCGCCAGCCCGGTACGACAGGCGAGGGGAGCCGGTTGCTCCAGTGCCTGCAGGTAGTACGCCAGCACCTCATCCAGTATCTCTCGGGCACGATCCGCTGCCAGCGGTCGAATACGCGCACTGGTATCCGGCCCCACCAGAAAAGTAGTCAGTGAGTACCCGCTCGCGCTGACGGCCAGATGGTCCAGCCAGGCCCGTACCAGTCGATGCCAGCGCGGCGCCCCCTTATCACTGATCGCCTGCGGCGATGACAGGATCAGTGCCAGTTCATCTCCATCGCTGTGACGGTAAAGACCGCTGACCCAGTCCTCCAGCATGATTTCCTTGCCGACAGCCTTGAGCCTCAGCTGCAGCTCCAGTGGTTCCGACTGCGGTTGCCAGTCGGTCTGCAACTGCTGCAGATGGCGCAGGGTCGAAGCGGCCGGACTGATGATCTCGCGCAGTGCGCGCGCACCATAAGGCCCCAGCGGCAGCTCACCGGCACGCTGCCAGCGCGCCAGCCGCGCCTGGATACCGGCTTCATGGCTTTCGGCCTTGAGGCCTGCGTCGATCAGTTCGGAGCCGAGACGAAACTGGTCGAGACGGTCGAAGCGGAACGGCTCGTGTTCCTCCTGCATCTCTTCCAGTGTTTCGAACCAGACACCCAGACGCTGGGTAAAGAAGGTCTGCGTCGGATAGCGCAGAAAGCGCTGCAGGGTGTTGAGATTAAGTGTCTCCGGCAGCTCCAGTGGCGGCAGGCTGCCTTGTTCCTGCGGGACAACCTCCTCATGCACTTCGCGCCATTCGCCGGCATAGGTGAACAGACGCGGATTCTGCTCGAAATAACGTGGGCTGAACGGCTGCAACGGATGCTCGGTGGTCAGTTGTTCCAGCAGGTCTGCTTTGTTCAGGGTCTGCCAGCCCTGTTCGATGTGATCGCGCAACTGAGCCGCCAGCACCGAGGGCGGCTGTTCGGCATTGTCGCGTACGCTGCGCCCGACCCAGCTGATGTAGAGCGCATCTCGCGCCGACAGCATGGCTTCGAGGAACAGATAACGATCATCCTCGCGACGGGAACGATCACCCGGTCGGTAACGCCCCACCATCAGATCGAAATCCATCGGCGGCTGCACACGCGGGTAATCACCATCGTTCATGCCCAGCAGGCAGACGCGACGGAAGGGGATCGCACGCATCGGCATCAGGGTGGCGATATTCACCGCTCCGGCCAGAAAGCGCTGTGACAGGCTCATGTCATCAATACCGTCGAGCCAGCTGTCGCGCACGACTTCAAGCGGCAGTGCGCGCTCCAGTGCCGCTTCGGTACAGGCTTCCTGCCATTGCTGCAGACGCTGGGTCAGGCGCTCCATCAGCATCAGGTCCTGATCGCTGACCGGCAGCAGGAACCGTTCCAGCAGCTCGGTCAGCACCCGTGCCCACTCTGTAAAGGGCTTGGGTGTAAGCAAGTGCTCACGCAGCTGCAGCAAAGCTGCTACCAATTCCGCCAGCGGGCCGACCTGAGCAGCTTCCAGCCCACCCACTTCGCCATAGGCTTCGATGCCGGAGAAGGTCTGTTCATCCCCCATGATGTAGCCCAGCAGCATGCGTTTGAGGCCAAACAGCCAGGTGTTCTGTTCCAGCCCTTCCGGCAGCTCCAGACCAGCACGCTGGGCACTGTCGAGGCCCCAGCGGATCCCCGATTCACGGATCCAGTGCTGCAGCTGGGGCAGGTCGCTTTCGGCCATGCCGAAGCGTTCGCGCAGGGCCGGTACCTCCAGCAGGTCGAATAGCTGGCTGATGCCGAAGCGCTCCTGTGGCAGCTGCAGCAACAGCTCCAGCGCAATCAGCAGAGGCGCCTGGCCACGATTCTGCTGATCGTTCAGGGTAAAGGGAATAAAGCGCGGATCGCGCCGCGACAGGCGACCGAATACCGAACGGATATGCGGCGCGTACTGGTTGACGTCCGGCACCATCACGATGATATCGCGCGGCTTGAGGTCGGGGTCGTCCTGAAACCACTGCAGCATCTGGTCGTGCAGGATTTCCACCTCGCGCTGACGGCTGTGCGCGACCTGGAAGGTCAGTGAGTCATCACCTTCATGCCAGGCTCGTGGCTCGTCCGGCAGCGGTTCCAGCTCCAGAATGTCCTGCTGAATCTGGTTCAGCAGTGACAACTGGTCAATGTCGAGGTCGGCCTCATCAAACAGGTCGATGCGCTGAAACCAGTCACGGTACTGGCTGGTATCGTCGAACTGATCCAGCAGCCGGATGTAGTCACGTCCCTGCTTGCCCCAGGCTGCCAGCAGCGGCTGGGCATGCAGGTGCAGGTCGGCATCACTGACCTGCTCCGGCATGCCTGCCTTGAGCGCCTGACGGCGACGGGTGCTACGCAACAGCTCCTTGCCGTCGATGATATCGGCCCAGTAGTGGCGACAGGGGTTATGCACACACAGCAATACCTGAGTGTGTCGGGCCAGTGCCGACAACGCTTCAATAAACTGCTGCGGCAGTGCCGAGATACCGAAAATGATCACCCGGCGTGGCACAGCGCGAGGGCGTTGTGTCAGTTGGCTGCAGGCGGTGAGAAACTGCTGATGCAGATCGGCACGACTCAGGTTGAGCTGAGCTGCGTCCATGTCGGCGCGGATCGCACGCCACAGCAGCGGCTGCCAGCGCTGTTCTTCCGGCAGCGGCTGCTCCTGCCCCTGGGCATCGATCAGCAGGTCCCGCCCCTCGGCCCAGGCACTGAGCCAGTCGGCGCGGTAGACCTGATACTGGTCAAAGAGATCGGCCAGACGCTCGGCCAGCTGGTATTCCTTGCGCGCGGTCAGGTCGTCGGCCAGAAAGCGCTGTAGTTGGGCACATTCGGGCTGCTCGATCAGACCGGGCAGCAGGCGCAACAGCCGCCAGGCCAGGCGCGACTTGTCATAGGGCGAGGTCTTGGGCACCCGATCGGCCCCCAGTACGGCCCGGTAGGCCTGCCAGAGAAACGCCGACGGCAACTGGATATCCAGCGCTGCGGCGATACCACAGCCGGGCTGCTCTGCATCATCCGGCGCGCGCGCCAATGCCAGCTGCAGCCACTGGGCGATCCCGTTGCTCTGCACCAGAATGGTTTCGTTTTCCAGTACACCCAGCGGGTTGCTGCGCATCCAGTACACTAATAGCTCGCGTAGAGATTCCAGCCTGTTGCCGTGAATGATGGCCAGGCCCGCTTGCGTCTGACTCACGCGTTACACTCCCTTGTCCTGTGGATAAGTGATGATGACCGGCAGGTTCTACCACCTTGGTAGGCGTTGATGGAGGTCAATATCCAACAAACTGTTTACAGATTCGTACAGTTTATCACCGTACAATCCTTACCCAATACTCACGTCCCCGGTAATCAGGATTATGCCCCGCAGTACCCCAACCATCCGGCGCTATCTGCTCAATCGCACCTTTCTGTTTTCAGCGATCGGCTTTCTGGTATTACTGCTGGTGTGTCGCCAGGCCTATCAGGCCAGTGTGCGTGACAGCGCCGAGGAGATTGCCCATTCCGTCGCGGAGAGTACGTTCAACTCCATGTATCTGGTGATGAGCCAAGGCTGGACCCGCCAGCAGCTGGAACAGTTCATGCAACAGCTATCACGCCCGGAGCAGAATACCTCGCGCATGCATGTCCAGGTCTTTCGTGGCCAGACCGTTACCGATCTCTATGGCCCCATTGAGCAGCCACAGCTGGGACCACAGATGCACCAGGCCATGCTCAGCGGCGAGCCCCGTGTACTCAGCAGCGGCAATCAGCACCGCTACCTGTACCCGCTGCAGGCACAGGAAAAATGCCTGCAATGCCATACCAATGCCGCCGTGGGCGACAACCTGGGGCTGATCGAGGTCCGTCAGGACCTGACGCCTCAGATGGCGATTGCCAATCGTAACCTGCTGTATTATCTGTTGCTGCTCTCTCCCCTGCCCGCTCTGTTCGGATTTTGGGCCGTGCGCAGCGTCACACTCAAGGTCAACCACTCGGTCGATGAGCTCAACTACCGTATTTCCCGCGTCGAGTCACTGGGCGATTTGGGCGAGCTGTCCCGTGACCGCAAGGATCTGGGCTTCACCGAACTGAACCACATCTTTGCTCAGGTCGAAACCCTGGCCAGCCGTCTCAAGTCCGTTGCCGTCGACAAGGACCTGCTGGAATTCGAAATCCGGCTGCTGGAAAAGTTCGTGATCACCTCGGAAGTGGTGCGCGACTGGCGCGAGTATATCAACCTGCTGATGGTCGATATCAATCAGGTGATCCAGATCTACACCATGTTCTCAATCTTCAAAGTCGATGACGAACTGTTCGATCTGGAAATTTTCTGGCTGCGCCCACCGTCCAGCGAGACCCGGATGATGATGGAAGCCGCCGTGCTCAAGCGGTTGCGCAGCAATGACAGCTTTAACCTGCCCAGCGAAATCGTGATCCATCACAATCCTGTGCATTCAGACGGCGAACTGGTCTTGAATGCCGCCGAAATTGAGCTGCACACCAAGTCCCTGCTGGTGGAAACGCCCAAGATCGGTGGCATTGTCGGCATCGGCGTGCATGCCGATATCGTCAAGGACAGTACCAAGGTGCTGGTGCTGGAGAGCGTACTCTCGACCCTGCTCAATGTGGTTGGCTCGGTGAAGGCGATCTACAAGTACACCCGTGACCTGGAGTATTACGCCACCCGTGACCCGCTGACCAACCTCTACAACCAGCGCATGTTCTGGGAACTGCTCGACTATGAACTGGACCGCTGCCAGCGCCACGACTACCCCGTCGCCCTGTTGCTGATTGACCTGGACAACTTCAAGGCGATCAACGACGGCTATGGCCATGCAGCCGGCGACAAGCTGCTGCAGCAGTTGTCCCTGGCCATGCAGCAGCAGCTGCGTACCGGTGATATTCTGGCCCGCTATGGCGGCGATGAGTTTGTCGTGGTGCTGCCTGAAACCTCGGCCAGCCAGACCGAGGAGATTTCCGAGCGCCTGCTGTCCTGTCTGCAGAATTTTGCGCTTGAGCTTGACCAGGGCGCTACCGTCCGCGTGACCGGATCCATCGGTGTGGGACTCTTCCCTGACCATGCGGACAACCGCAAGGACCTGTTCATGTTTGTGGATAACCTGATGTATCGCGCCAAGAGCCAGGGCAAGAACCGCATCAGCCTGCCGCACAAGAATGATGTGGCGGATATTTTCCACGACATGAATCAGAAAATGCTGCTGGTCAACGAGGCTATTGAAAACCGCAGCGTGATCCCGGTGTTCCAGCCGATTCAACCGCTGGAGGATGGCATACCGGCGGTCGAGGTACTGAGCCGCATTCAGCTGCCCGACCAGAGCCTGCTGTCCGCCAGCGAGTTTATCGAGATCGCCGAGTCCATGGGCAAGGTGCATCAGCTGGATTATATCGTGATCGAAAAAACCTTTGTGGCGGCCAATGACAGCGCCTATGAGGGCCTGATCTTCATCAACCTGTCGCCCCGGGCCGTGCTGGTACGCGATTTCCTCAGCACCCTGCATGCACTGACTCAGCGCTACAATATCCTGCCTGACCGTATCGTGTTTGAAATTACGGAACGGGATACTGTCAAGAGCATGGGTGTGCTGGAACGTTTTGTGCGCAGCCTGAAGGATTCCGGCTATCGTCTGGCAATCGACGATTTCGGCTCAGGCTTCTCGTCGTTTCATTATCTGAAATACCTGCCGATCGACTATGTAAAAATCGAGGGTGAGTTCATTGCCAATATGGGCAACGACCCCAAGGACATGGCCTTTGTCGTCAGCATTACCGAACTGGCGCAAAAGCTGAATTTGAAGACGGTGGCGGAATTCGTGGAAACCGAAGACGTGCTGGAGCTGGTGCGTTCAGTGGGTATCGACTATGCCCAAGGCTACCATATTGCACGTCCCAGTCGGACGCTGCCGGGGCCCTAAGCCCCGGCACTCACCTTATTTTACCTTGGCGATCAGGGCATCTATTTCAGCCACGATCAGATCAGACAGTTTGCAGACCTCGCGATACTTGGCCTCGGCCTGCTGCAGCTGTTGCCGATCCTTGGCTTCCAGGATCTCGCCGATCAGTTGGTGCAGGCGATCATGCGGCTGCTCGATCGCCGCCATGGCGCCCGAGCGGCCATAGCGCTCAAGGCCCACGCCGTAGAACCAGCGGCCAAAGTCACACTCATGTGAGGAGACCGCCTGGCCATGGGGAATCTCGGCCTGGCCATCGAGAAAGGCCCGCAAGCGCAGCTTCCAGGCCTGGTGCGCAGCACGTGCCACTTCCAGCTCTATCACATCATCCTGCTGCACCTTGAAACGCCGGATGATCCGCATCAGTTGAGCCAGCTCGGTCCCGATACTGGCCGTGGATGTGAGGATGTCCTCGGCACCGACGGAGGTTTCCTCGGCACCACCACTGATACGCACGATAGACTCACTGATGGTTTCACTGACCTGGGTCTGCTCCTCGGCGGCTGAAGCAATCTGTGCCGTCATGTCACGAATCTGGTCCATGGCATGCATGATCGCCTGCAGTGCTTCCCCTGCCCGTGCCGCCGTCTCCACCGTCCTTTCCGATTGCTGCTGACTCTGTTCGATCACGGCAACCGTGCGCCCGGTACCCTCTTTCAACGCCGAGATCATTTCATTTACTTCGGCGGTCGAGTTTTGAGTACGATGTGCCAGTGCACGCACTTCATCTGCAACAACGGCAAATCCACGTCCCTGTTCGCCAGCCCTGGCCGCTTCGATCGCGGCATTCAAAGCCAACAGATTGGTCTGATCGGCAATATCCCGAATCACGTCCAGGATGCTATTGATCCGCTCACTGCGATCTTCAACATCACGCACCACCGACATCATGGAAGTGACGTCCTCGGCCAGCGCATGGATTGCGTCGATCGCCTCACCCACGACCCGATTCCCCAACAGGGCCTGCTGATCGGCCTGCTGAGTAACATCTGCAGAGCCTGCCGCACTGCGTGCCACCTCCTGTGCCGTGGCCGCCATTTCATTCATGGCGGTGGCAATTTCGCCGGTCTCCTGCCGCTGCCGATTGGCCAGATCCAGTGTATGGTCACTGACATCAAACAGATGTGAGCCCGACGACGACACCGATGCAACCGAGCACATCAACTCCTTGATCAGCTGCTCAATCTGGCTGATGAACTGGTTGAACTCCTCCGCAATGGCTGTCAGTTCGTTACGGCCATTCACCGGCAGGCGCTGAGTCAGATCACCTTCACCTGTCGATATATCCTTCATCGCCAGCTGGATACCCCGCAGGGGCTTGGAAACACTGTGGCTGATCAACCAGGCCACCAGAATACCAATCAGCAGGAAGCCAACGATGATCACAACCAGTTCCATCAGGGCATGCTCGTAACGCTCGATATACTCGGTACGGTCCATAGCCAGTGTCATGACACCCACAGGGGTGCCGGAAAAGTCCTGTACCGCTCGTGCGTAGAGCGCAACCGGACGCCCCTCCAGTGCCGCCGTCATGGTTTCAGCCTCCCCGCTGAGCGCTGACTGCAGCTGCTCCGGGGACAGCAGAAGCTGCTCGCCCCAGGTGGAAGCATGGGTTTCAAAACGCCCCCCTTGATTCAACACCAGGGCCACATCCAGTCCCGTATCGGCTTTCAGCTGGTGGAAAAAGGCATCACCCAGCGAAAAGCCAAACTCGATGGAGCCCCAATGCATGCCATCCACACGAACAGGCACCAGACCACGAATCCCCAAGCCGGCAACGCCCTGTTCGATACCACTCACCGCCTGCCCACTACGGTTGGTCTCCAGCACGGTCTGGCGAAAGCCGGACAGGTCATCGCCATATTTTTCGGGACGGTGTAGCCTCAGCCAGGAGGTTGCCGGCGGTGTATGAAACTGAAACTGACGCAAGCCAAAATCCGATTTCAGCGTTGCAAAGGCTTGAGTAAACTCCGCTTCAACCGCAGACCGGTTGCCTTCCCGCAACAGTTTGTGAATATGCGGCTGATTCGCTACCAGTGTTGCCATCGCCGTAGCCAGACGACGCTCCGCCTCGATACGTCCCTGCAACTCCTCGAAATGCACCTGTAACTCACGGAGTTCAGCTGATTCGATCAACCCCTTGAGATCGCGATTCACACCCGGTAGCACCACAGCCGCTACCAGTGCCAGCAGAATGCAGAAACCGCCCACGACGCGCATGCGGATACTCAAACGCTCAAGCATATATATATCCTTTTATACTTACTTTATTCCAAAGAATAGCTTCCAGTGCCGCAATCCAGAATAGCAGAGAAGGCAAACATTGATATGGATGTCATATAACTGCCAAGGCAACTTCACCCGGCTGTCACTCCTCCAGAGTAATGTTCCGGCAAAGTCCTTGAGAGAACGATGATGATTAATCTGACCGGCAAGAAAGGGATCGTGTTTGGCATCGCCAATGACAAGAGTATCGCCTATGGCTGTGCATCGGCTTTGCAGGCTCTGGGGGCCGAACTCTGCGTCACCTATCTGAACGAGAAGGCACGTCCGCATGTTGCACCACTGGCAGACCAGCTGGGGGCCAGCCTGGTGCTCCCCTGCAACGTCGATACTGCGGGGGAGCTTGAGGCCGTTTTTTCACGTGTACAGGAAGAGTGGGGGCAGCTGGATTTTGTAATTCATTCCATCGCCTGGTCTCCCCTGGATGAGTTGCACGGCCAGCTGCTGGACTCATCGGCAGAGGGCTTTTGCAAGGCGATGGACATTTCCTGCCACTCCTTCATCCGCATGGCCCGACTGGCCAAGCCCCTGATGTCCAGTGGCGGTGCGCTGATTACCATGAGTTATCAGGGTGCCGAGCGTGTCGTCGAGCACTATAACCTGATGGGGCCTGTCAAAGCGGCTCTGGAAAGTGCTGTGCGCTACCTGGCATCTGAGCTGGGCCCACATCAGGTCCGCGTCCACTCCCTGTCACCCGGCCCCATGCCCACGCGTGCCGCCAGCGGTATCAGCGACTTCGACCAACTGATGAGCGATGCCGCCGAGCGTTCACCACTGCGTCGCCTGGGCACACCCTCGGATGTCGGCCACATGGCCGCCTTTCTGATCAGTGATCATGCCGCAGCCCTGACCGGCAATTTGATTCATGTCGATGCGGGTCATCACCTGATGGCCTGAATTTTTGCCTGCCATAACGCAAAAACCCCGATCTCGACGAGACCGGGGTTTTCACTGAATAAATGCTTGGCGATGACCTACTCTCACATGGGGAAGCCCCACACTACCATCGGCGATGACGCGTTTCACTGCTGAGTTCGGGATGGGATCAGGTGGTTC
>Ga0193951_1001505_pt1 | contig 10335 bp, 7 predicted proteins | sample BB_2_MG_FD_140370 | JGI IMG/M metagenome (GOLD analysis project Ga0193951, IMG submission 140370) | Microbial mat bacterial communities from the Broadkill River, Lewes, Delaware, United States - BB_2_MG | ecosystem: Environmental > Aquatic > Freshwater > River > Microbial mats | place: USA... | reverse complement strand
ATTTTTAATATATTTTTAAAATTTCTTATATCCCCATATCTCACACACTGAAATAGTATATTTTCATTTAATTTATTTTTCTGATTTATATTTATTTTCATTTTTAATAAATAACTTGTTAATTTCTTATTTTTATTTCTAATAGAATGGAATAGCATATTTTCTAAATTATTATCTTTTTCATCAATATTTAAACCTTTCTTTAAAAAGTAACTAATCAATTCAATAGAATTATCATAATTTCTATAAGCAATATAAGTTAACAAAGTATATTTAATGTTTGCTTTTCTTTCTATATCTCCACCTAAAAAAAGTATCATTTCTATAATATCCTTATCTTTATATTCTAAAGATTTAAAAAGAGGTGTTAATTTATTTCTATCAAAATAATTAATATCTTTTTTAGGGATGATACTTTTAATTTTTGAAATTTTTTCCTCTATTCCTTTGAGATTTCCAAACTTAATATTTAAAACTTTGAGCCTCATATTTAGAATTTTATTCTTATTATCTGATTTTTCATAGAATTTTAAAGCCATTTGGTAATCTTTTTTATAAAAATATATATCTCCTAATAATATATATTCATTTTTTTTCATCAAGTATGGAATCATTTTGTTTAGTTCTTTAGTTTGATATTCATTATTAACTAATTTTTTTAATATGATTTTTTTTAGTTCCTCATATCGATAGCCTATATTAAAAATATCAATAATATATTTTAAACATTTAATATCCTTTTTATTTGAAATAATATTATCAATTATCATCTTTTCATATTTTATTTTTTTTGAGGTTAAATTATTATCTTCAATTTTTTTCAAAGCAATTTTATAATCTTCATTTAGGATGTCTTCTTCTATTTCTTTTCTTAATATCCATGTGGAATCTCCTGCATTAATAAAAGCTTCTTGAGCTTCTTCAATTTTGTCTAATTTATATAGTTTTTTCCCCTCTATATACCATTCTTCCTTTGTAGATTCCAATTTGTCACCTATTATTTTATTTACTGTATTGTCATTTTTATTATTTAAATTAAAAATTTTATCAATTTTTTCAAGTAAGGGGTTATTATCAATTTTTTCTTCCATTATAACTAAATTTTTTATGGCTCTTGTTATTCCAACATAAAATAAATTAAAATATTTTCGGTATCTTTGATCTAGTTTTACAGTTTTAGAGAATATTTTTTTCCAAGCCCATAAATTTTTGGATATAAGGTTAAAACAAATAATATCTTCGTACTCTAGGCCTTTAATTTCTTCCACAGTAAAAATTCTATGTAAACCTTTTTCAAGTAACATTTTTTTATCCTGAGAATCAGAAACTAATATAGCTGCATTTGACCGGTTCATTTTTTTAAGTATTTCAAAATTTATATTTGAAATGTTTAAAGTACCCTCTTCAATAACAAAGTTTTCTTTATAATCTTCAATTCCTTTGTTTCCTATATATTCTTTTCTCATATCTGCCAGACTATTTGCTAAATCAACTATTAATTTGGAATTTCTATAATTTTTAGATAGCATACTTTCAAAAAAATCTATATTTTCCCCATAATATAAATTTCGAATTCTCTCAAAACTAAAAGAATTAAATGCAATCATTTGATGTATATCCCCTGCAATTAACATATTATTTTTATTTTTAAGCAATGAAAATAATAAAAATATTTCAACCTCTGTAAAATCTTGAATTTCATCAATAACTATAAAGTCAAAATGTTCAATTTTATTTAAACAAATTAAAGCCAAATCATTGGAATCGTAGTATAAATTTTCGTTTTTCCAAATATTATATTTTTTACAAATTTTATAAACTTCTATTTTTTGTTTATCATCTAAAACACTATAATTTTTACTTAAATTCAAGTAATTTTCTAGGGGTAAAAATTTTTGTGAAAAATCTCTATTCCAATTATCAACATATCCAGCACTCATAAGTCCTTCCAGTATGGCAATGATTTCAAAATATATGTTTAATAGTTCTAGTTTTAATTTTTTAATATTTGGAAATGAAAATTTAATAAATGTTTTAAACAGTTCAAAATTAATAATTTTTCTTTTATCCACTCCTAATTTTTTTCTATAATAATCATTTAAAGAATAAAATTCAGCAATGGACTCATTTTTAGTATCTCTAAATATGTCATATTTTGATTTAATATCTTCTTTTAAAAATAAATTTCTAGTAAAATATCCAACTCTATTTATACGATATTCTTTTTGATAATTTTCTAAATTCAATATTTTTCTAAGTGTTATTGTACTTTTACCACTCCCTGCACTTCCTGCAACAAACAAAGGAGTTTTCTTTTTTAAAGTTTCATATTGTTGATCATTTAGATAATAATATCTTTTATTTTCTGTTTTTTTGAAAAAATCATCATTTTTAAATTCATAAGAAATTATATCGTTATAATTTTTAATTAATTCTTTTTTTTCTTCTTTAGATATAATTTCTTCTTTAGTGTCTTGTTTTTATATATTAAAATCACCTTTTGTTTTTAATTCTAATCTTTTGTTTTTAAGTATTCCCTTATCATGTGTAGAGTATAAAATGAAGGTAATTCTTTCATCTTCTAAGCCTCTTCGCTCTAAAGAAAAAAATATTCGATCCCCATTATTTACTCTAAACTCAAATCTATTTGGAAATCCTTTAATTTTTTTTATCCAAAATCCCTTTGGAATTTCTCTAATATTATTTTTATTATTTTCAATTTCAGAATAGAAATAGTATAACTTATTTTCTATTAATTTTTTTTTTTCCTTTGTAACATTTTTTAAAAAATTCTCTCTAACAAAAAATTTCATTTTAAACCTCTCAATAGTATCTTTTTATGTATAGTATAATACAATTGTTGTTTTTTATCAATAATTTGAATTTGTTAAGATTAAATTAATTTAAAAATTTAAATAAAAAAATAGAGAAGAATTAAATATTCTTCTCTATTAGAAATTAAAAATTATAAATGCATATTTTTTTCTTTTTTCAAAACTATTTCATATTTTTTCAGTTCATCTAAAGCTTCTCCAATTAAGGGACTTAAAAAAGTTATATTAATGACAGTCATTATACCTAAGCCAAAATCAGCCAATGACCAAACAAAGAAATTTTGTTGAATCCCACCTGTATAAACCATTAAAATTATTGATATTTGATATAATATATTGATAATAGTTTTATCACTTATAAAAGTTAGAGCATTTTTTCCATAATAAGCAACAGCTAATATTGTACTTAATGAAAAGAAGGAAATAACAACTACAGTGAATGGTATACCTATCCATCCTATGTGAACTTTTAAAGATTCTTGGAATAAAGCCATTCCACTAAGTTCTCGTCCCTTTAACATCATTCCATTTACTCCAGATATTTTCTCAGCCCCTGCTAGTAATATAACGAAAGCTGTTGCAGAACAAACTACTAAAGTATCAACAAATACTCCTAAGCATTGTACCATACCCTGTTTTGCTGGTTCATCTATATCAACCACTGCTGCTGCATAATTTGAATTTCCACTTCCTGCTTCATTTGAGAATAGTCCTCTTCTAACCCCTTGCATTACAACAATTCCAATTCCACCACCAAAAATTTCTTTTACTCCAAAAGCCATTTGAAATATGTTCATAAGCATAGATGGAATCTTTGAAAAATTAGTTACTAAAACAAATATAACAACTCCTAAATACAAAATTGCCATAATTGGCACTATTTTATTAAGAGTATTTATAATGGTATCTTTTTTACCTCTTCCAAAGATTATACCTGCCACAATTAATGTTAATATTGCTGCCACAATTTTTTGATCAACAGAATAAGCACTTGCAATTGATTCTGTTATGGAATTTGCCATAACTTGAGTTACTCCAACATAACATAAAATTGAAGCTACTGCATAGGCTATTCCAACTTTACCTAATTTTAATCTATTTTTTAATATCCAAGGTGTCCCACCAATATAGTTATTTTCTCCTATTTTATCTCTATATAATACAGCTAGAGTTGCTTCTATAAAAGATGTAGCTGCTCCAAACAATGCAACTATCCACATCCAAAATAAAGCACCTGGACCACCAACAGTAATTGCAGCAACAACTCCTGCTATATTACCAGCTCCAACTCTACAAGCTGTACCTAAAAAGAATGTTTCTAAAGAACTGATTCCATTTTTCTTTTTTTCTTTTTTAGTTAAAATTGATACAATTGTTCCAAATAATCTAAATTGCATAAATTTACTTGCTACAGTTGAGATTAAAGCTGCTCCTATTAACATTACAACTAGAATGTTATTTCCCCATAAAAAATTATTAACCCAGTTAATCAGTGATTTTACTACCATATTTAAAAATTCCTCCGTTTTTTCTGTTTAGAATAAGTATAGCATTATTATTATATAAATAAAAGGAAACAAGAATTTTCCTTTTAATTTAGTATATATTTTAAATTAATCTTAAAATTAATGAATATATTATAGGAAGAAAAATAGCAGGAAGCATATTGCTCACTTTAATATATCTTTCTCCAAAGATTACTGTTATTCCTAAAGCTAAAAGGACAACTCCTCCAACTGAAGAAATATCTTGGATTATATCTGGAGTTACCAGGGCAGCAATTCCAGAACCTAGAAAATAAATAATTCCTTCATATAAAATAACTACTATTCCTGAAAAAACAACTCCAATTCCATAAGTAGCAGCAAAAATTATAGCACTAATTCCGTCCATTATAGATTTTATGCTCAAAATTTCATAACTATTTTTTAATGCAATTTCCAAGGGTCCTAATATAGCCATGGATCCAACACAAAACATTATTGTAGAAACTACAAAACCCTTAGCAATTCCAGATTCCCCATTTGTTAATTTCTTTTGAATATAATTTCCAGTTCTTTTCAGTTTGTTATCTAAATCAATCCCTTCTCCTATAATAACTCCAATTACTAAATAAGCTAAATTTAGCATTCCATTTCTATAATTTAAAGCTTCCTTTAAAGCTATAACAACTATACTTAATGCTACTACTTTTATGATACTATTTGACATATTTTTAGAAACATATTTTTTGAATTTACATCCAAGAATTCCGCCTAAAAATATTGCTATTCCATTTAAAAAAATTATCCACATACTTTCCCTCCAATTAAATTATTAACATAAAAATAATTATACCAAACTTATTTCTTAAAAGTAATTTTTATTTTTATTTTACATATATAATTGACATTTTTTCACTATTCTGATATTATTTTTAATCGAAGCCATTTTTATGACTTTACAAAAATTAAAAACGAGGAAAGGGGAATTAGTTTTGCAGAATAAAAATTTAATTGAAAGAATATTTAAAGTTAAAGAAAGAAATTCAACGGTACATACTGAAATTATGGGGGGAATTACTACATTTTTTACCATTGCATACATTATTTTTGTTCATCCTTCTATTTTATCTTTAACTGGAATGGATAAAGGGGCATTAATTAGTGTTACATGTTTAGCAGGTGCAATAGGGACTCTTCTTACTGCTTTTATTGGAAATGTACCAATTACAATGGCACCTGGAATGGGACTTAATGCATTCTTCACTTTTACATTAGTTATGGGGAAAGGAGTGCCTTGGGAAGATGCTTTGGGAATAGTTTTTCTTTCAGGAGTTTTCTTTTTGATTTTAGCTCTATCTGGTCTTAGAGAAAAGTTAGCTCAAGCTATACCAGAACCACTAACTGCTGCAGCAACTGCAGGAATTGGATTATTTATAGCTTTTATTGGTTTAAAAAATATGGGGATTATAGTTGCTCATCCAGCAACTCTTGTTACTCTTGGGAAATTTACCCTTCCTGTTGTTTTGTCTATGCTAGGATTGGCCCTTATGGCTATTTTTGAATTGAAAAGAGTTAAAGGTGGAATTTTATTAAGTATTATAATTATAACAATTATTGGTGCTTTTTTTGGACTTGTTGAGGTTCCTAAAACTTTAATATCTACTCCTCCCTCAATAGCTCCAATTGCTTTTAAACTTAATATAATGGGAGCTATGAAATTATCATTACTTGGAGCTATTTTTTCTTTTATGTTTATTGATCTATTTGATTCTTTAGGGCTTTTAATAGCTTGTTACAAAGAAATGGGAATGCAAGATAAAGATGGAAATTATATAGGTCTTGGAAGAATGATGTTTGTTGATGTTACTTCAACAATTTTAGGATCTTTTCTAGGTACTAGTACAGTTACAGCTGTAAGTGAGTCTGCAGCAGGTATAGCTTTAGGAGCTAGAACAGGTTTAGCCTCTTTAGTTACTGGTCTTTTATTTCTATTATCTCTTTTAATAACTCCTGTTGTAGGAATGGTTCCAATGTTTGCTGCTGCTCCTTCTCTAGTTTTAGTTGGAGTTTTTATGTTTAAATCAGTTAAATTTGTAGACTGGACAGATATAAAAGTTTCTGTACCTGGATTTATAACAGTTATTTTTATGCCTCTTACATACAGTATTAGTATTGGACTTAGTTTTGGATTTATCAGTTATATTTTAATACATTTAGTTGCAGGGGAATATAAGAAAATAAATTTAGTTTTATGGGGAATTGGAGCTTTATCAGTTATAAATTTGGTAGTTTAAATATATTAAAGTTAAGAATTCTATATCTTAACTTTTTTTTTGATCTTTTTGTTTAATTATATGTCTATTTGTGCGTACAACCAATTATTTTTAAATAAATACTTGTAAAAACCTTGAATTCATAATATAATCTTGTAAAATACTGTTTTTAACTATATTTTAAAAGAATAGGTTTTAAAATATATTAATTTATAAATATTACATTTAAATAAGGGGGGTTTATTTTTTATTTTTCAAAGAAGGAAAGATAAAAAATAACAAAAAAATGAAAAAAAAAATAGTAACATTATTTATAAGTTTGTTTTTATTAGGAGCTTGCGGATCAGAAAAAGTTAGTAAAGAAAATATGGTTCCTTCTAATAAAATTGTTGTTAGAATAACTCAAGATCCTGATTTTTTAGATCCACATAAGGCAGTTGCAGCTGCTACTGGAGAGATTTTATTTAATGTTTTTGAAGGACTTATAAAAATAGATTCAAATGGAGATCTTTATCCAGCACTTGCTGAATCTTATAAAGTTTCAGAGGACCATCTCACTTATACTTTTAAAATTAGAAAGGGAGTTAAATTTAAAAATGGCGTTGAGCTAACCCCTGCTCTAGTGAAAAAATCTTATGAGAGATTTTTAGATGATGCTTTTCCAGCAAATAGAATTGCAAATGAATTTAAGAAAATTTCAAAATCTATTGAAGTTAATGGAGACGAAGTAATATTTGAATTAAAAAATGCAAATGCAACTGGAATAGCCGCTTTTATGGTTGGAATTGTTTATGAAGAAAATAATAAAATTTATGGAACTGGTCCTTACTATATTGATAGTTATCTTCCAGGAGAAAAAGTTATTGTTAAAAAATTTAATGATTATTGGAATATTTCAGAAGTTGGAAATATAGATGCTGTTGAGTTTAAAATAATTAAAGATGATCAAAGTGCTATTATGGCTTTTCAAATGGGAGAAGTTAATATAATTCATAGACTTTTTGCAGGATATGAAGATATGATTGGGAAGAATAGCAAATTAATAAAAGGAGAACAAAATCTTGTTCAACTTTTAGCTATTAATAACAATGCTGAACCTTTAAATAATTTAAAAGTTAGACAGGCAATTCAATATGCTATAGATAAAAAAGAAATTATTGAAGGTGCTTCTCTTGGTGAGGCTAGTATTGTTGGAAGTGCTTCTAGTCCAATAGTGAAATCTATTTATAATAAAGATACTGAAAATCTTTATTTGTATAATATTGAAAAAGCTAAAGAACTTTTAAAAGAAGCAGGTTATCCAAATGGATTTGAATTAACATTAAAAGCACCATCTAATTATCAAGTTCATGTTGATAGTTCTCAGATTATAAAGGAACAATTAGCAAAAATTGGAATAACTGTGAATATTCAAGAAATAGAATGGGGAACTTGGCTTTCAGAAGTTTATAAAAATAGAAATTATGAATTAACTGTTATTGGTTTTGAAGGGAAACCTTCTCCTTATACTACTTTTAGTAGATATATGTCAAAGGATAAAAGAAATATGATTAATTTTTCAAATAATAGTTATGATCAAATTTTAAGAAAAATTTCAACAGAGAATAGTGATGATAAAAGAATAGAGTTATTTAAGGAAGCTCAAGAAATTTTGACTAAAAATGTTGCCTCTGTATTTTTACAAGCTCCTAATTATATAGTTGCTATTAATAAAAATATTGACGGTTTTAAAATATATCCTTGTTATGTCCTAGACTTATCACTACTTAATTTAAAAAAATAGGAGAAAATTATGTTTTTAATAAAAAAAATTATTTCTTCATTTTTAACTTTATTTTTAGTGTCTCTAATTAGTTTTACTGTGCTTAAAGTAATTCCAGGAGATCCTTTGCTTTCTAAGTTAGGAACAGAGGCAACTGAACAGCAAATAGAAACCTTGAATAAAGAACTAGGTTTAGATAAGCCTAAATATTTAGCCTATGTTGATTGGATAAGTGATGTTAGTAAAGGAGATATGGGAGAGTCAATTCGTTTTTCCGTACCTGTTAACAATCTTATAAAGAAAAGAATGGGAGTAACTATGAATTTAGCCCTTCTATCAATGGGAATAACTATTTTAATTGGATTTCCCTTGGGATTATTTTCAGCTATGATCAATAAAAAAAGAGGATCAGATATTATTTCAACTATAAATATGATAGGAGTTTCAATTCCTTCTTTTTGGAGTGGATTAATATTAATGATGATATTTGGAGTTTATTTTAAAGTCTCCTTTAAAGGGGTGTCTCTTTTTTTACCTGCTTTAACTTTAGCACTATCTAGAATATCAATAACTTCTATATATTTAAAAAATATAATATTAGAAGAGCTTAATAAAGATTATGTTAAGGCAGCAGTAGCAAAGGGAAGAAATAAAAATAATGTAATTGTTACAGATGTTTTAAAAAATATTATGCTACCAATGATAACAATTATTTCAGGACTTTTTGTAAAAATATTAGCAGGAAGTGTTATTATTGAAAGTTTGTTTAACTTGCCTGGATTAGGAAATTTAATGGTTTTAGCTGTTGAAAACAGAGATTTCCCTGTAGTTCAAGCTTTAGTTTTGTATAGTTCTATTATTGTAATATCTGTAAATTTATTTACAGATTTACTATATTGTTATGTGGATCCTAGAATAAAAATATCTTAAGGAGATACTTTAAGTCATGAAAAAAATAAAAAAAAATTTACTTATAGGTGTAGGATTTTTTGTTATATTAATAATAGTTATTATTATAACTAAATTATTTAGTCCTTATGAGGTCACTCAAATAAATATTTCAAACAAGCTTACTTCACCTTCTGTCCATCATTTTTTTGGAACAGATAAATTTGGAAGGGATATATTTACTAGAATTATGGAAGGTGGTAAAATTGCTCTATATGTTGGAGTTTTATCAATCTTTATAGGATTATTAGTTGGTTGTTCCCTTGGAATGTATTCTGGATATATGGGAGGACGTATTGATGAATTTATTATGAGAATAATTGATGCGTTTATGTCTTTTCCTGGAATATTACTTGCTTTAATGATGATAACTGCCTTTGGAGCAGGGACTGCTAACACTATAATTGTAATAGGAATTATAAATATTCCTCATTTTACAAGACTTTCAAGGGGTGAAACTTTGAAAGAAAAAGATAAAAATTATACATTGTCTGCTATAACTAGAGGAGCAGGAACATTTTGGATAATTAAAAATTATATTTTTCCAAATATTAGAGGGAAAATTATTATTGCCACAACATTATCCTTTGGTGTCTCTATTTTAACAGAGGCATCTTTGAGCTATCTTGGTCTTGGAGTTCAAGCTCCTTATCCAAGTTGGGGATCTATGCTCCGTGAATCTCAAATATATTTTATATCTTCACCGTGGTATGCTCTTTTTCCAGGAGTCTTTATTACTTTAACAATTTACTCTAGTAATTTACTAGGGGAGTATTTTAGAGAAAAATATAATTCTAAAGGATAGGAATAAATATGAAATTACTTGATATAAAAAATTTAAATATTACTGTTGATTATGGTGATACTGAATTAAATCTTGTGCACAATTTAAATTTTCATGTTAAAAAAGGTGAAATTTTTGGAATTGTTGGGGAATCAGGATGTGGTAAATCCATTACAACCAAATCTATAATGAGAATCTTAGAGCCCAGGTTTCATTTTTATGGAACTATTTGTTATTTAGGTAAAAATTT
>Ga0193951_1001499_pt1 | contig 10354 bp, 9 predicted proteins | sample BB_2_MG_FD_140370 | JGI IMG/M metagenome (GOLD analysis project Ga0193951, IMG submission 140370) | Microbial mat bacterial communities from the Broadkill River, Lewes, Delaware, United States - BB_2_MG | ecosystem: Environmental > Aquatic > Freshwater > River > Microbial mats | place: USA... | reverse complement strand
TGATACCAGCTTTTGAAGCCGAGTAGTTAGCCTGACCAGCATTACCCGAAACACCAACAACCGAGCTCATATTAATGATTGAACCAGAACGTTGCTTAAGCATATATTTCTGAGCTGCTTTAGTAAGGTTGAAAACCGACTTAAGATTAACATTCATAACTAAATCCCATTGCTCTTCAGTCATTCTCATAAGCAAAGTATCTTTAGTAATACCTGCATTGTTTACAAGAATATCAACGCTACCAAACTCTTTAGCAATAGTATCAACAAGCTCTTGCGACTGTGCAAAGTTACTTGCGTCAGACTCGTATCCTTTAGCTTTTACACCAAGTGCAATAAGCTCTTTTTCTGTATTATGGAAATTTTCGTCAGCTCTTAAATCAGTAAACGCTACATTAGCGCCTTCTTGTGCAAAACGTACGGCAATAGCCTTACCAATTCCACGTGCACCACCAGTAATAATGGCAGTTTTTCCTTCTAACATCTTCATAGTTTTATATTTAATGTTTGGTTTGTTATCAATTATATCTTTTTAAACGGAAACAAAAATAATCAAACTCTTGTCATTTCAAACATCAAAGTGTTGTTAATTGCTTAACATAGTCGGTGATATATACTATTAAAAGCTTTATATACTTATTATTCCTTGCATAAAAGTTATAGCTTTTCCGCTTATAATAACCCTGCTGTTATTGTTCTGACAATATATAGTACCGCCACGTTGCGATATTTGTTTGGCAATAAGTTGGTTTTTACCTAATTTTTTTGCCCAAAAAGGTATTAATGAGCAGTGTGCCGATCCTGTTACAGGATCTTCGAATATTGATGCTTGAGGAGTAAAAAAGCGCGATACAAAATCTACATCGTTACCTTTTGCCGTAACAATAATTCCTCCCGGATCTATATTTATTGTGTCTATTAAAGCTTGGTTTGGAGTAATATTGGCAACATCTTCTTCTGTTTCATATATCAACACATAGTCGCGCGATTTGTAAACTTCTAAAGGCGCTTTTCCTATTCCTTTTAGAAAAGCCATTGGTAAATCTGCTTTTAATGGCATTCTCGAAGGAAAGTCTAAACATATTAAATCACCATCTTTAAACACCTCTAAATTACCACTAGCCGAGGTGAATTTAATAACATCTTTTTTATATCGAAGGTGATTAAAAATTACATGTGCTGTTGCTAATGTAGCGTGTCCACATAAATCCATTTCAATGTCGGGGGTAAACCAACGTATATGGAATTTATCATCAACGGCCACAAAAAAGGCTGTCTCGGCTAGATTATTCTCTTTAGTTATTTTCAGAAGTACTTCGTCAGGGATCCATTCGTTAAGCAAACAAACAGCAGCCTGATTACCTCCAAAAACTTTATCTGTAAATGCATCAACCTGAAATATCTGAATATCCATATAGTAGATAAATTTGGGCGTTTATACCAAAGTTTCTAAAATATCAACAACCTCTTTTTTTAGATATGGAAGCGAAATTTTGTAATATCTGTCGTATTTTGGGTGTATAACCACCAGAAACATATTTGCAATATTAAGTCCGTAATTGGTTTCCAGAATATATTTGTACATGCTTTGTTGAAGAGCATATTTTATGTAGCTACAATCGTCTAGATGGCTTATAACTCCATTAGCTTTTTTCGAATAGGGGCTCTCTTTTATTGGTTGGCCATAGATGTTTACCACGTTTGTACTTCGTTTCCAGTCGTAAATTTCAAAAGCTTCACCATTTTTTGCTAGTAAATCAATTGTTCCTGCAATAGGATATTTATCGTCAAAAATAGGCCACTCGGTACGGTATGGTATTAAGTGTTTGTGTTTGTCGGTAAACTGGCGAAAAATAAAAGTGTCGGTGCTCTCTTCAACAGGCTTGCCTAGATAAAAATTCTCTATCTGCTTATGCATAAAGTCGCCTTTTGCAATAGCCTGTTTGCCTTTTTCGTCCCACATATCTATTACTTGCTCGGGAGTCATTTGCATTTGAGAAGCCTTTCGCATGGCCCAATATTCGCGGTCGAAAACACTAAAAAACTGCGATATAATTGTCGAAACAGAGATAATCTCTTTTCCGTCTATTACATATTTATGTTGATCGCCAAAAAAGGTTATCTTTTTATCGCGAGGGTGTATATTTTGCGTATTGTAGTCAATATTATCGTTCATAGTCGATTCTGAGTTTTGACCAGCAAAGATATAGCAATTTATTTACTTAAAAACTATAAATTAATGAGGTTAACGAAAATAAAATTTTGAGAAATGCTACTGTTGTAGCACTATCTCCTTTTTAAAAACGAATAATCATCTATTATTGTAATAATTTCTGCTCCAAAGTTTTCAATTATCTTCTTTCCAACTCCTTTTATCTCTTGTAATTCTTTTTTGCTTGTTGGTAATTTTTTCGACAACTCCATTATTACCTTGTGGGGGAATATTTTCTGGTCGGCAACTTTTAGCTCCTTGGCTTTTTCGCTTCGCCAGCTTAAAAGCGATCTGTATAGCTCCTGATGATTTGTCTCTTCCTCAACGCTAGCCAGCTTAACTGGTTTTATTACAGTAGTAGTTTTTTTAATAATAGCTTTTGCTCTATCGGTCATAAATTGCTTAACTCGAAAGCCTTTAGAACAACTTTTCAGAAGGTCTGTTTTTATTCCAATAATCTCGTTTATGGTAACCAATCTGTTTGTAACCTCTTTCTCAAGAGCATAATTCTCTGTTTCAAAGCTACTATGATCAATAGTGTACTTAATAACATTTTGCGTTTTATCCAGAAAATAAACACAAGCCTTTTTTATTCTTTCCTGAAGTTCTTCATTCTCTTCTATCATCGAATTGGCCGAAACAAGTCGGTAAAGTTGACTGTTGAATTTTTGTGATACCACAATCAAATTGTTATAAATATCGGTGTGAAGCTGAGTTAGATTATCTTTTAAATTTCCAATTACCGAGCTCTCTTTGTCGTCTAGCGAAGCAATGCAGCGCTCAATGTGATAATTTAATTGTTTATAGTCGAAAAGACTTATTAGCAGAGTAAGTTCGAAATTGGTTTTTGACTGCTGAAGCACATTTCTGTCGGGCTGATTCTCTTCTAAACTTTTATTAAACTGATTAACTATTCTATCGCAGATAACTGCATTTGACGATACTTTGCTACTTAAAACAAGACCTTCTAGATTTTTACATCGGCTTAAAGCAACGTATGTCTGACCATGTGCAAAAGCTCCTTTTACATCAATTATAGCTCGTTCAAAAGTAAGTCCTTGCGATTTATGAACGGTAATAGCCCAAGCCAATCGAAGCGGATATTGTGTGAATGTACCTAAAACTTCGCGAGTTATTTCAGCCGTTTTTTCATCAACATCATACTTTACATTTTCCCAAATATCTTTATCTACGGTAATTTCATCGGCATCGCCTTTGCACTTTACGGTAATTTTGTCGTTGCCAATGTTTGTTACAATTCCAATTTTACCGTTGTAATATTTTTTCTCAAACGATACATCGTTCTTAACAAACATCACCTGAGCATCTTTCTTTAGTATCAGTTTCTTTGGAATAGGATAGGAGTTCTCTGGAAACACACCTGATACTTCGGCTGTAAATATCTTTTCTTTACCCTTTAATGTTTTAAGTTCAGTCGAATTTATTTCGTCAACCGATTTATTATGGGTGTTTAAATTAATATATCCATCTTCTTTTGCTGGCTTAAAATCGGCAATGTATCGTTTGTTTAGCTCGTCTAACGATCTTTGAGAAAGTCTGTCGTCGCGTATTTCGTTAAGAATATCGATAAACTTTTTATCTTTTTGTCGATATATATGTTTAAGTTCAATGCCAATAAAGTTAGCCTCCTTAAATACTTTACTACTAAAGAAAAAGGGAGTGTTGTAATAATCTTTTAGTAGATTCCACTCTTCGTTTTTTACTACGGGAGCAAGCTGTTGTAAATCGCCAATAACAAGTACTTGTGTACCACCAAACGGCAACGAACGGCTTTTGTATTTTCGCAAAATCTGATCTATAGCATCAAGTAAATCGGCACGAACCATACTTATCTCGTCAATAACTAACAAATCCATCGACTTAATCAGATTTATCTTTTTCTTTTTGAATTTAGGATGATAAGCAGATTTCTCGTCTTGGGCATCTAAAATTGCAAATGGCGAAATTGGTCCAAAAGGCATCTGAAAAAATGAATGTATTGTTACTCCTTTGGCGTTAATAGCCGCAACACCTGTGGGTGCAACAACAACCATGCGCTTTGGCGAATTGGTTAACAGATTATGAAGAAATGTTGTTTTACCTGTTCCTGCCTTACCTGTTAAATAGATATTTCGGTTGGTATATTCAACAAAATCGTGTGCTAAATCCAGTTCGGGGTTTAATGTCATGCCTTTTTTTGTTTTAGGGGGATAAAGTTAACAGAAAAAAACGAAGCGATAAAAGATAAAAAGCGAAGAGCCTTTTATTAAAATCGGCGAGTTTTACTTTATATCTTCACTTTTAGCTTTATTTTTTAACCTTAAAAGTATACCCACTTACCATTCTCGCGCTTAAAAAGCGAGTTCTCATAAATGTCGTTTATCTTACCATCTTCCATAAACAAAGCTCTAAATTCTACATAACCAGTAGAGTCGTTTTGTTGGCCATCTTTTTTACTTATAACAGTTAAACCAACCCAACTAACCGATTTAGCCCACTTTTCAATCTCTTTCTTTTCTTTGGTCGATGGTCGTTTTAACGAGTGGTGACTCTTTAATAGATAATTGCCATCGGCCAAAGTAAATGCCGTATATCTCGATCGCATAAGCTCTTCGGCTGTTGAGGCATCTCTTTCGCCATTAATTATTGCTCCACAGCAATTGTTATATTCTTTTTGTGAACCACAAGGACAACCCATATTTTAATTTTTTATGCAAAGATAAGTTTTTAATGAAGTAATGATATAAAACGTAATAATGAAGAATTTCCTCTCTTCACTTTTAGTATTCTGCTTTTGAATTTATATCCTATTTTCCCAAATACTTATATAATAAATCTTGCCATTGCTCTTCGTGAATGTTTTTTAGAAGAAGCCTGTTTATGGGTTCACGAAATAGACTTCCTTGTGGAAGAGCAATTCCGTAGTCTTGGCGTAGAAAAGTGTTTGGTATCATCTCAATTTCACCTTTGTATTCTTTATTAATAATATACTGCAACAAAGGGGCATCGTATACAAGAGCATTTATTTTCCCATTGTTAAGTGCTTCGAGCCCTTCTTCTACCGAGTCGTATGCAATGTAAACAATTCTATTGCTTTGCATGTATATTTCGCTTGTTGTGTATTTTATTGTTCCAATTCTGTTACTGTTTAAATCTTCGGGTCCCTTAATCGAGAACTCTAGTTGCGACACAGTGAGTACAGATGTTATTGTGGCAATAAACGTAGATATCAGAATAATACCTATAAACATCCATATAATTGAGAACAACCTTCCTCCTAGTGTTTTCGGAACTTTGTCGCCATAACCAACAGCAGTCATTGTAACTACCGACCACCATATAGCCGAACTTATACCTTCTTTTGTAGTTCCTCCAAACTCGGCTCTGTTTTTTTTTCGTTCGAACAGCCAGATAATTATACTTATAATAATAAGTCCTCCTATAAGAGCACCTATAATCTCAAGAAATTCGGTCGTTAAAAACTCTTTTAATACAGCTTTCCATACACTACTCTTCTCAGATTGTACTGCAATACCTAAACCTGTATTGTAAAAAGGGTGAGTGAAATCAAATAATTTCTCTCGTTCTGTAGTTAGAGTTAATGCGCTAACTGTGGCATCTAGCTTATTGTATGTTAAACCATCTAACAACTCTTTTAGTGGAAGCTCAGTGTAGGTATACTTCAGGTTCATCTCCAATGCAATATTTTCCCAAAGTTCAATAGCTATTCCTTTCCACTCGCCATTATTATTTTTAAACGAAAACGGAGGAGCTTCTTTTGTTCCTACCAATAATATCTTTTCGGTATTGGCTGGTTGTGTGTTTTGTGCCTTTAGAATATTGTTGAACAACAACAAAAATATTGCTAATAGATAAATAGTTGGTCTTATTTTCATGATTGTTTTTTTTTGATTTAGCACCCTTAAAATACTTAAAAATAAGGCTTATAGCAAGAGTCTTTATACGTATATATGCATTGCGTTTGTCTCTATAAATAAATCTGACAAACTTAGAAAGGAGCCCGACAGATATCGAAACCAATGCGATTACTACTACTAATTATAGCTCTGCCTACATATAATACACATTAATCAATATTATCTATAGTGATCTAATCTTTTATTTTTAAAGAGATAAATTTGCGTCATTCTTAAATTAGTATCTGAATGAATAAAGCAAAAGAGATTACTCTACAGCTATCAAAAATTATTGTCGAAATAGCAATAATAATGATTGTTTGGGAAGTGGGTATGCTAATATCTAAATACACACATTTGCCAATTCCTGGCAGTGTTGTAGGTATGGTTTTAATGTTTGCACTTCTTTATTTTAAGATAATAAAGCTGAGCCATATTACAGGGGTGTCTAATTTTGTGTTAAAGCACCTTGCTTTTTTCTTTATCCCTGCATCTGTTGGCATAATGGCATCGTTACATTATTTAGAGGGTTCTTATTTAAAAATTTTCTCCTTAATCTTTATCTCCAGTTTTATGGTTACTGCCATTACGGGGTATACAGTTCAGAAATATGTAAACAAAAAAGATAAGGAATGATAGGATATGTTTTTTTCTCTATTGCGCTATCTATTTGTGCGTGGATACTTGCATTATGGTTAAACAGAAAGTTTAAACACGAGGTTTTTAACCCTCTTGTTATTGCTACAATTGTTATTATAGCTGTAATATATTCTCTTAAAATTGATTATAAAGATTATAAAGTGGGAGGCGATTTTATAGCTTTCTTCTTAGGACCATCAACAGTTGTGCTTGCTGTGCCTCTTTATAAGCAAGTAGGGTTAGTAAAGAAGTATTTTAAAGCTATAATAATAGGAATAGTTGCGGGTTCGTTAACAGCTATTTTAACAGTTATTGCTCTTTCAAAAATTATGTTTCTAAGCGAAACTCTTGAGATGTCAATAATTCCACGTTCTATAACCACACCTATAGGCATCGAGCTGTCAAAAAGTTTAAATGGTATACCATCAATAACAGTTGTGGCAATTATACTTTCTGGAATTATTGGAATGCTCTGTTGCGACGTTATTTTTAAATTGTTTGGTATTAATAATCCAGTTGCTAAAGGTGTAGCAATAGGTACATCATCGCATGCTTTAGGCACTACAAAGGCATTAAAAAAAGGCGAGATTGAAGGGTCTATGAGTGGTCTCTCTATTGCCATTGCTGGTATTGTTACTTCAATTATTGTTGCTGTGGCTAGTTTTTTTATTTAATGCATTTAGTATTATTAAAATAAAAACAAAGTTTCTGAAAAATTATTTGGTTCTGTATTTGCAGAACCAAAAACATTTGTACATTTGCCATCACAATATTAAATAATACGCAATGCTTAGTAACGAACAATTACATTTAATAGAGGAGATGGGTGTTTATCACGAACGTAGAGGTATGTCACCTATTCCAGGACGTATATTGGGACTATTTGTAGTCTCTGATAAAGATGCATATACTTTCGATGAGATTAAGGAAATTCTTAAGATCAGCAAAAGTGCAACTAGTTCGGCATTAAATTTCTTGGTTAGTACCGATCGTATTGAGTATACTACTTTGCCTGGCGATAGAAAACGTTATTTTAAATGGTCGCCATTTAAGGCTTTAGAAAACATAGAGCGTGAGACAAACAATATGTTTTCAATAGCTGAAATGTTTAGAAGAGCATACGAGTTAAAGAATAATAAGCAGAGCGAATCTGCCAATAATTTACTTATGGTAATGGACTTTTTCAATTATATGATTATGGAGCTTCCTAATTTGTATAATAAGTGGAAGAGAAGCTACTATAAATAGATATATACTGCTTAAATAAATCAATTTATATACAATAAATAAATGCTAATAGGGCAAAAAGGCCTGTTAGGTCTGCTATAGTTATGTTTAATAGGTTCTTTAATTACAGAACAAAACAGTCTTGACAGAATTATTAGTATTAAGTGTACTGTGACGAAATAATATAAATAGCTAAATACAATTTACGATGACAAAAAAACGAGTGTTGATTATTTTATTATTGTTTTCATTGGGTGGTGTCGGTAACTATATGTTTGCTCAAGGGGTAACGTTGAGTAGCTGTATCGATTCGGCCTTGATAAATAATAATAAGCTGCAAAAAGCCAAATTGGATGTCGATATTTACAACTATTCCAAAAAAGAGGCTTTATCGGCAGGGTTGCCTCAGATTAGTGCAACAGGAAATCTGAAATACAATATTGATAATATGACTATGGTATTACCTGGTGAGATTATGGGTAAGCCTGGTGAGACTTTGGCAGTGCAGTCTGGAACAAAATATAATTCCGATGCCAATTTATCGGTGTCGCAATTGCTATACAGTGGTTCGTATTTTGTTGGGGTTAAGGCTGCTAAGGTTGCTTGCGAATTGTCTGAACAGTTGGTGCAAAAAACAGAAGAAGATGTTATTTACAATGTCTCGGTTACTTATTATAATCTGTTGCAACTTAATCAGCAGATGAAGGCTTTACAGTCTAACTTAACTATGATTAATAAGTTGTTAGAAATATCGAAACTTCAGTACGATAACGATATTATTAAGAAAGTAGAGCTCGATAGGATAACTGTAACAAAGACTAATCTGGAGACTAATGTCGATAATTTGAGTGCTGCAATTGTACAGCTTAACAATGTTCTTAAATATCACATGGGTATCTCTACAAAAGAGCCTTTTCAAATAAACTTTAACGACACTATTGATATTCCCGACAATTTGTTGGCATTAGATTTTAACTTAAATCATAGCAACCGCTCCGATATTCAGATATTAAACACGCAGCAAAAAATATTAGCTCTTAAATTAAAGGGTGCTAAAACTGCTTATCAGCCTTCGTTATCGGCATACGGACAGTTCTCGTATCAGGCAATGCGCAACGAGTTTAACTTTTTCGATGGTAGCAAAGATTGGTATAAGATGAGTTTTGTTGGGCTTAAACTTAATGTGCCAATTTTTACAGGATTTAATACTCGTTCGAAGGTTCAAAAAGCGAAGATTGCTTTAAGACAGAGCGAGATTAATTTAAACGATGTAAATAACTGGGTTGATGTGGAGTTTATGAATGCTAAAAACAAATTAGCTAATAGCTTAAAGTCGGTTAAGGCACAAGATAAGAACAGAAAACTTGCTATGGATGTCTATTCGCAAACTCAACTGGCTTATCAGGAGGGTACAACATCTTTAATAAGTCTGTTAGATGCCGAAACAGCTTTACGTCAAGCAAAAACAGGTTATAATAACGAGGTGCTTAATTTTAAAATTGCTGAGCTCGATTTACTTAAGGCCAAAGGCGATCTTAAAAGTTTGTTAAATAATAAATAATTGCAAAACAGATAAGCAGCTCTTTGTAATAGAGAAATAATAATTAATAGAGATAAAAAGAACACTGCGAAGAATCAAAGTAGAATTAAAAAGTAAAAAAAACTTGTCGCTTGATGCTTTGGAGGTAAACAATTTAAAATATAAACAGATGAAGACTAAATTAATATCGTTTGCAATAGTAATTCTATTGATAGTTGGAATAGTGTGGAAACTAAAAGCTAATAAGAGCGAGATTCAGGAAGAGGCAAAACTGTCGCAATTAACATCTACTTCAATTCCTGTTGTAGCAGCAAAATTATCAATTCACGATATAAATAACCAGATTATTGTTCCTGGTAAGCTTGAGCCTTTTCATCAGATAGATGTTGTGGCCGAGGCCGAAGGGAAAATTGTTAAGGTGTATAAGGAAAAAGGCGACAAAGTTGTTAAAGGCGAGCTGCTTGTTAAAATTGACGACGAAGTTTTAAGCGCCAACCTGCTTACTGCCGAAGCTAATTTTACTAAGGCCGAAAAAGATTTAGTACGATTTAACTCTCTTGCCAGCGGAAATGCTATTACCGAGCGTCAGCTTGAAGATGCTAAACTAATGTACAATAATGCAAAGGCAAAGCTAATTACTGCACGCAAAAATTTAAATAATACAAATGTTGAAGCTCCAATTTCGGGAATTATTAACAACGACTTTGTTGATCAGGGACAGTTTTTGCGCCGCAATAGTGTGGTTTACGATTTAGTTGATATAAACAAATTTAAGCTTAATGTAAAAGTGTCGGAGTTTGATGTTTTGCAACTTAACAG
>Ga0193951_1001497_pt1 | contig 10368 bp, 7 predicted proteins | sample BB_2_MG_FD_140370 | JGI IMG/M metagenome (GOLD analysis project Ga0193951, IMG submission 140370) | Microbial mat bacterial communities from the Broadkill River, Lewes, Delaware, United States - BB_2_MG | ecosystem: Environmental > Aquatic > Freshwater > River > Microbial mats | place: USA... | reverse complement strand
TAATTGACCATATTCCGGCTACCCACCTTTTTAAAGTAATCTCAATTTTAGGATTAGATAAAATTGAAAATCAGATTACATTTGGAACGAACTTAAAAAGTAAATTACACGGTTATAAGGCTATTATAAAGGTGGCTAAAAAGTATTTTGCTGATGATGAAATCAACAAAATTGCTTTGGTGGCACCTTCTGCTAAGCTGAATATTATTAAGGACTATCAAGTTGTTGATTAAAAAACAGTGGAGATTCCTGAAAATATTATCGGAATTGCCAAATGCTTTAACCCAAAGTGTGTGACTAATAATGAAACGATGATCACTAAATTTGCTTTGGTAGAGTCTGAACCATTGGCATTAAAGTGTATGTATTGCGAAAAAATCACCAACGAAGAGCATTTAGAAGTGCTGTAGTAAGGGTATTAGTAATATAAAATAAAAAGCTCCTACATCATCTGATGAGGAGCTTTTTTTTGTGTGATTCAACTTTTTGTCTGTTTATCTGTTTGCTTGTATATCAATAAATTACCGTTATGACGAAAAGAGATAAAATTATCTATTGGATTTTTACAGGCCTACTTTCGGCCATGATGCTGATGTCTGCAAGTATGTACATCTTCAATTATGAAATGGTGAGTACAACCTTCATAAAGCTCGGCTACCCTATTTACATTATTTACCCCTTAGCTATTGCTAAAATACTTGGTGTTATTGCCATTGTCAGCAACAAATCAAGAGTATTAAAGGAGTGGGCTTATGCCGGATTTTTCTTTGATTTTATTCTTGCTGTTGCGGCTCACATTAGTATTAGCGATGGGGAACAGTTAGGTGCATTTATTGCAATCGCATTGTTGGCAGGATCGTATGTAATGGGAGCGAGGCGATAGTTGCTTACTCTATAATGCAAAGAAATGGTCATCTCATGCGCGTGATGACCATTCTCTTTTTAAAATCGAACGAAATACCCTATGTTAACAAAGCCCTTATAACCTGCGCCTAAGCATCCTGCTAGGCCATGATTTTTGCCCCACCTAAAACTTATTAAGTTAGCATGGAATGTGATACCATCTATAAATTCATTGTATCCAATCTCGTTATTGTCTTTGTGTTTTTCTACACCATAGCCAACGCTTAATCCACTACTAAGCCTAAAATTCTCGTGACGCACATATTCAAAATCTACTTGTGGTGCAATAACAAAAGCAGTTTTGCTTGTATTATATACTTGGTTTGAATAACTAAGTCCTTCAACTGAAGCTTTATCATACATAGTGTTTACTCCAATTTTCAACCAAGGATTAACATAATGATAGTAATCTAAATTAAAGGCTCCTAAATACCGATAAGTGTTCTGATCAGGTATGATATCATCTATAAACTTTTCTAAACCATATACGGATAGAGGCGAATAGGATATACTTAGTTCATTATCTTGAGCTTGACATACATTTATAACTGTGTAGAGCACGGTAATAGCTAAAATCCTTTTCATTTTTAACGCATTTAGAAAGATTTATTGATGTGACAACTAAAAGCAACAGTACACTTATGATATGGTACATTAAATGCCTAGTCTTACATGCTGGTTTCAGTATTATTTAGGTTTAGGCAATGCTGTGGGATGAGGAAAAAACTAAGTTATTCAAAAGTCTGGATGCCCTGTTTTCTTAAAATCGAACGAAATACCCCATATTAACTAAACCTTTATAACCTAAGCCTAAGTTTCCGGTTAAACCATGTTTCTTACCCCACCTAAAGCTTACTAAATTAATATGGAATGTTACGCCATCAACATCAAACTTATTATTCGTATTGCCTTCGTTAGTAAGTCGTTCATTAGCATAACCAAGGCTTAAGCCACTACTCATTTTAAATTTTGTATGCTGTAAATACTCAAAATCAATTTGTGATGCAATCACAAACATATGTTTTGTCGATTTATATCTAGAGGCTGGATCTATAGCCGAACTCATCCAATAATTTCTACTTCTACTGCCCTCAACACTAGCTTTATCATACATAACATTGGCACCAATTTTAAGCCAGGGATTGAGGTATTGATAGTAATCTAGATTAATGCCACCAACTACTTTATAATTATCCTGACTTGGGTATGGGCCATCAACAATCTTTTCAATACTATAAAGTGATAGAGGTGAGTAGGTAAGACTTAGCTCATGTTTCTGAGCTTTCCCCAGCACAGGGAGCGATAATAATAGGCAGATGAAAAAAGTATTTTTCATATTAATATGATTTATTAAGTAAGATTCAATAGTAAGACAAGCCAATGGATACTTACACTTATTCAGGTATCAAGAAAAATCGCTTGTTGTTTGGTGTTCTGTTGTATCTTTAAAGCCGTAAAATTAAAGCTATGGCAAAGCAAGATTGGAAACCTGGTAATATGGTATATCCATTACCCGCAGTAATGGTAAGTGTAGGAAATTCTCCTGAAAACTATAATATAATAACAATTGCATGGACAGGAACCATTTGTTCTGACCCTCCAATGTGTTATATATCGGTAAGAAAGGGTAGGCATTCTTATCAAACGCTTAAAGAGACTGGTGAGTTTGTTATTAATCTAACGACTAAAGATTTAGCCTATGCGACTGATTGGTGTGGGGTGCGCTCAGGCAGGCGATATGATAAGTTTAAAGAGATGCATTTAACCCCTGGTAAAGCAAGGTTCGTTAATGCACCAATTATTGAGGAGTCACCAATTAATATAGAGTGTAAAGTAACAGAAGTAAAAGAATTGGGAACACATGATATGTTTATTGCCGAAGTTGTTAATGTTAAGGCCGATGAACAGTTTATAGATGATAAAACAGGTGCTTTTAACCTTCAAAAAGCTAAGCCAATTTGTTATTCTCATGGCCATTATTTTGAAGTGGGTAAGAAAGTGGGCAAGTTTGGTTTTGCGGTGGAGAAAAAGAAGAAAAAACGGAAAAAGTAATGTTAGATTAATAAGGAAGAGAAATAAGAAACCTCGGCGAAAAGCCGAGGTTTTGGAAAAATAACCAATACTTATCCTATAAAGCATTAGTCTAATAATATACCATTGCACGTTTACAACAGTATAGTATACAGTGATGTATGAATTTTCAAGTGTAACTTTTTTGTGATAATTGGATACGACACGACCGTGCCATGTAAGGTGAATGCTTTCAGAATATTGTTCATTATTTAGGGTTAAGGTTACAACAAAAGTAAGAAAATATTTGAAATGGGAAATAGTATGGGGAGTTGAGACCGATAAATATTAACTTTTTTATTTAAAAGTCAGGTGTTTAGCGAGCTATAGGAAGTTTTTTTTAAAAAAAAAGAGAAGCTTTTTGAAAAGCTTCTCTTCCGATCAAGGTAAATTACTATTGTTTACCTTAGTTCTTTTTAGACAATTGTATTATTTCCGTTGTAATTTTTTCTTCATCCTTATTGAATCCAACTTTAATAATGTCTCCTTCAGAAACAGAAGCCTGTATAATAACTTCAGCCATTTCGTCCTCCAGATACTTTTGAATGGCGCGTTTTAACGGTCGTGCACCGTATTGGATATCATAGCCTTTTTCTGCAATAAAATCCTTAGCTTCATCAGAGAGCTGAAGTGTATAACCGAGTGAGGCAACACGGTCGTAAAGCCCTTTAAGCTCAATGTCAATAATTTTGTGGATGTCATTCTTTACTAAGTTATTAAAGATAACAACATCATCTATCCGGTTAATGAACTCAGGAGCAAAGGCTTTTTTAAGGGCTTTTTCAATAACACCCTTAGCATGATCCTGATCAGATTGACTTTGTGATGGCGTAAAACCAACACCTCGTCCGAAGTCTTTCAGTTCGCGCGAACCAATGTTAGATGTCATGATAATGATGGTATTTTTAAAGTCAACTTTACGACCAAGGCTATCTGTTAATCGACCTTCATCAAGCACTTGTAGTAATAGATTGAATACATCAGGATGCGCTTTTTCTATTTCATCAAGCAGTACAACTGCATATGGTCTACGACGCACTTTTTCAGTTAATTGTCCACCTTCTTCATAGCCCACATATCCAGGAGGGGCTCCCACAAGGCGCGAAACCGAGAATTTCTCCATATATTCACTCATATCGATACGAATGAGGGCATCTGTTGTGTCAAACAAGTATTTAGCGAGTACTTTTGCTAAATGTGTTTTTCCTACTCCTGTAGGTCCAAGGAAGACAAATGAACCAATTGGGCGATTCGGATCTTTTAAGCCAGCGCGGTTACGCTGTATGGCCTTCACAATTTTCTCAATTGCGGGGTCTTGTCCAATAACAGATCCATTAAGTTCTTTACCCATTTTTAACAGGCGGAAGCCTTCCGCCTGAGCCACACGTTGAACAGGAATGCCTGTCATCATGGCAACCACTTCTGCCACTTTTTCAGCATCTACACTTTCTCGGTGCTCAAGAAGTTCCTCTTCCCATTTTGCTTTTGCGATATCCAACTCGTCAAGTAAGCCCTTTTCTTTATCGCGGAAGCTAGCGGCCAATTCAAAATTTTGAGCTTTTACAGCTTTAATTTTATTGTCTTTAATACCATCGATCTCATTTTCAATTTTTAAAATTGTTTCAGGAACGACAATGTTAGAGATGTGTACGCGCGATCCAGCCTCATCTAAAGCATCAATGGCTTTGTCAGGTAAGTGTCGGTCAGATATATAGCGTTCAGTAAGCTTAACGCATGCTTCAACGGCTTCTGGTGTATAATTCACATTGTGGTGATCTTCGTATTTTTCACGAATATTATTTAAGATCTCCACTGTTTCATCGATCGATGTTGGTTCAACCATCACCTTTTGAAAGCGGCGTTCTAAAGCGCCATCTTTTTCAATGTGTTGGCGATACTCATCAAGCGTAGTGGCCCCAATACATTGAATGTCACCGCGAGCTAATGCAGGCTTTAGCATATTGGCCGCATCAAGCGAACCGGTAGCACCACCAGCACCAACAATGGTATGTATTTCATCAATAAATAAGATGATATTCGGGTTACGACTGAGTTCGTTTAGAATGGCTTTCATGCGTTCTTCAAATTGGCCACGGTACTTTGTGCCTGCTACAATCGATGCTAAATCAAGAGTTACCACGCGCTTTTCAAACAGCACACGAGAGACCTTCTTTTCAATAATGCGTAAGGCTAGGCCTTCAGCAATAGCTGATTTACCCACACCCGGTTCGCCAATTAATATCGGATTATTCTTTTTTCGGCGACTTAGTATTTGTGCCAGGCGCTCAATTTCCTTTTCACGACCAACAATGGGGTCGAGGCGATTTTCTTCAGCGGCTTTGGTGATGTCGATACCAAAATTATCGAGTACAGGGGTGTCAGAACCACTTTTAGAACTGCCTTTACTGCTCTCGCTACTAGCGCCTGATCCTGATCCCGATCCTGAAAATGGGCTGTCTTGATCGTCATCTTCCGGGTAATCGGCTTTGGCAAGAGGTGCTTGCGTTTCAAGTAGTTCCTTTACTTTTTGATAGTTAATATTTTCTTTTGCCATAATTTCCCATATTATACTGCTCTTTTCTTTTAAAAGAGCGATTAGTAAGTGGCCCGTATTAATGCGATCACTTTTTAAGGCTTTAGCTTCTAAATGAACGAGTTTTAAAACACGTTCGGCGGATTTAAGAAGGGGAATATTGTCGTATTTAGTCGTTTCTTCAGCTCTTAAATGCTTCTCAATCTCTTTTTTTACGAGCGGCATATTCGTGTTTAATCGTTGAAGAACTTCAATTGCAACGCCTTCTCCTTCGCGTAATATACCAAGCATTAGGTGCTCGGGCGATATAAAATTATTACCTAATCTTTCTGCTTCTTCCTTACTGTATGATATCACGTCTTTAATACGTGGCGAAAAGTTTAAATCCATATGTGATTATAAAATCTTAATTACACAACAACTAGTGGCTCTTCTTGTTTAAGCTCAGAGCCTGAAAATTGAGAACAAGAATCGTGCAGAAAAAACGTTTTGGTAAATACCCAACCCAAACACTGCCAAATATTCATGTTACTACAATTGCCTGAAATTAATTATTCTCTTTACAATAATCAAAAAATGTTGAAAACATTCTAGATTAGCTTAAGGTTTTTACCTGTTCATAAATTGTACAATAATCGTTTTCTCATCTAAGCTAAAATACCTAAATTAGGCCGTTGAAAAAATGGCCCTTAAAAGCCATTTTTTAGTGTAAAGGAATATATAAAACAAACTCATAAATGACTGAAGGAGAAAAAATAATAAAAATCAACATTGAGGAAGAGATGAAGTCAGCCTACATCGATTATTCGATGTCGGTGATTGTTTCGCGCGCTTTACCTGATGTAAGAGATGGAATGAAACCAGTTCATCGCCGTGTTTTGTATGGAATGAGTGAGCTTGGTATCGCTGCTAACAAACCATATAAAAAATCGGCCAGAATAGTTGGAGAAGTGTTGGGTAAGTTTCACCCACATGGTGATTCATCGGTGTATTTTGCGATGGTACGTATGGCTCAGGAATGGTCGTTGCGTTATCCTTTAGTTGATGGGCAAGGTAACTTTGGGTCGGTTGATGGCGATAGCCCTGCGGCGATGCGTTATACCGAAGCTCGTTTAAACAAGCTTTCTGAGGAGATGTTGATTGATATCGATAAAAATACGGTTGATTTTCAGCTTAACTTTGATGATTCTTTGAAGGAACCAACGGTTTTACCAACTCGTATTCCTAATCTTTTGATTAATGGAGCTTCTGGTATTGCTGTAGGTATGGCAACAAATATGCCTCCGCATAACCTCAAAGATACTATTGATGCAACAATTTCTTACATTGAGAATAATGATATTGAGATTGATGAGTTAATTGATATCGTGAAAGCACCTGATTTTCCTACAGGAGGAACAATATATGGTTACCAGGGTGTTAGAGATGCTTTTAATACTGGTAAAGGTAGAGTTGTTACCCGAGCTAAGTCTGATATTGAGACCGAAGCCAATGGACGCGAAAAAATAATTATTACTGAAATACCATATATGGTTAATAAGGCAGAGCTAATTATAAAAATAGCTGACCTTGTTAACGATAAGAAAATTGAAGGTATCTCAAACATTAATGATGAGTCTGACCGTCAGGGAATGCGTATTGTTATTGATCTAAAGAGAGATGCAATAGCAAATGTCGTTTTAAATCACCTTTATAAATATACTTCGCTTCAAACATCTTTTGGCGTAAATAATATTGCCTTGGTTAAGGGACGACCACAGTTGTTGAACCTTAAGCAAATGATTGAATGCTTTGTGGAGCATCGCCATGATGTGGTAACGCGACGTACGCAATACGAATTAGACCAAGCAGAAAAGCGTGCTCATATTCTTGAAGGTTTAATTATTGCCAGTGATAATATTGATGAAGTCATTAAGATTATCCGTGCTGCTCAAACGCCTGACGAAGCGCGTGAGAATTTGATTAAACGTTTTGAGTTAACAGATATTCAGGCTCGCGCCATTGTAGAAATGCGTTTGCGACAGTTGACAGGACTAGAGCAGGATAAGCTACGTGCTGAATATGATGAGTTAATGAAGGAAATAGCTCACTTAAAGGACATTTTGGCAAGAGTTGAGCTCAGAATGGAAATTATAAAAAATGAGCTGCTTGAAGTGCAAAAGAAATATGGTGACGAACGCCGTACTGAGATTGTATACAGTTCAGAAGAGTTTAATCCAGAGGACTTTTATGCCGATGATGAGATGATTATTACCATTTCTCATTTGGGATACATGAAACGTACACCTTTAGTAGAGTTTAAAACGCAGAATAGAGGTGGTGTAGGGTCAAAAGGATCTACAACACGTGATGAGGATTTTATTGAACACATTTATCCTGCATCAATGCACAACACCATGTTGTTCTTCACCAAAAAAGGCCGTTGTTTCTGGCTGAAGGTATACGAAATTCCTGAAGGAACGAAAAATTCTAAAGGTCGTGCTATTCAGAACTTACTGAATATCGATCCAGATGATACGGTTAAAGCCTTTATAAAGGTTAAAAAGCTTAATGACGAAGACTACATTAATTCACATTACATTGTAATGGGTACAAAAGGTGGTGTTATTAAAAAATCACTTTTAAAGGATTATAGTCGTCCGCGTGTAAATGGTGTTAACGCCATTACCATTAAAGAAAATGATGAGCTATTGCAAGCGCGTTTAACCACTGGAAGTACTGAAATATTAATGGCAACACGCTCAGGTAGAGCCATTCGATTTAACGAAACGCAAGCGAGATGTATCGGACGAACGGGAGCAGGCGTACGTGGTATTACACTGGCTTCAGAGAATGATGAAGTGGTTGGCATGGTTTGTGTTCATAATGCTGAAGAAGATATTCTTGTGGTATCTGAAAAAGGATACGGAAAGCGTTCTAAAACTGATGATTACCGTGTGACTAAACGTGGTGGTAAAGGTGTGAAAACCATGAACATTAGTGAAAAAACGGGCGAGTTAATCACCATTAAGAACGTAACAGACGATAATGATTTAATGATTATAAATCGTTCAGGTATTGCGATTCGACTATCGGTTAGTGAAATGCGAGTAATGGGTCGTGCTACTCAGGGTGTTCGACTTATTAATTTGTCTAAAAAGCAAGACGAAATAGCATCAGTAGCTAAGGTAGCATCAGAATCAGTGCTCGAAAGTGAAGCGTTTGAAGGTGATGATAACGATGAAACGATAACTGAAAACACAACGGAACAAACTAATGATTGAGGATAAATATTATATTTGCCTCACAAAATCAATCTAAAACTTTTTGAAATGAAAAGATTAGCGCTATTAGCAATTTTAACAATCAGTATTTCAGCTGTATATGCCCAAAAGGGTAAGGTATCTGCAGCAAATGGATATTTGGATACTAATGATTTAGAAGGAGCCAAAAAAGCTATTGATTTAGCTCTTGAGCACGAAAAATCAATTGGCTGGCCTAAAACTTACATAGTTGCAGCCAAGGTTTACACCGAATTATCTAAAGCAGGTAAAGATGCCGATGGCATCAAAAAAGCAGTAGATTTTTACAAGAAAGCTATTGAATTAGATGCAAAAGGTGATGCCAAAGGAAAAGGTATTGGTAAATATGCAAAAGAGATTAAGTTACAGTTGACATTTTTTAAGCCTGACTTAACCAATACTGGTATTGAAGGTTTTAACACTGAAGATTTTAACCAAGCTTTGTATGCATTTGAAAATGTGCTTTATATCAACGGACTTGAGATGTTCCAGAAAGAATCTCCAGGTGTTGATACAGCAATTGTATATAACTGTGCTTTAGCTTCATACAATGCTAAAAACTGGGAAAAAGCAGAGCAATATTTCAAACAAGCCATTGATTTAAGTTATGGTGGTGGAGATGCTGTGCTTTTATTAGACCAAGTTTATGAAGAAAGTGGTGATACATTGAAGATTGCTGATAACTTGAAAACTGGTTTTACTAAATTTCCAGATGACGAGCGTATTCTAACTAAATTAATTCAGTACTACCTAGATGCTCAGCAAAATGATGCTGCTTTAGAATATTTGAATACAGCTATTGAGAAAGATCCTGAAAATCCATCATTTTACTATGCACGCGGTGTATTGTACGAAGGTACCGATAAAGATTTGGCTATTGAGAACTATGAAAAATGTTTAGAAATAGAGACTGGTTTCTTTAATGCTTTGTATAATATTGGTGTAATTTATTACAACAAAGGTGTTGAGCAGCAAAATGTTGCGAATGACAAGACAACCACTAAAGCGTTTAATGCTGCTATGGAAGTCGCCAACGGTTTTTGGGAAAAGTCTTTACCATACATGGAGAAAGCTCACGAAGTAAAACCTGAAGAAGCGGCCGTATTGGAAACTTTAAAAGGTTTGTATTACCGCTTTGAAAGAATGGACAAGTATAACGAGGTAAAAGCAAAAATTGAAGCTTTTAACTAGGTCTATTATATAAAATAAAGATAGCCGGTTCGCCGGCTATTTTTATATCTATAAAAATAACATAATATCAAATATAAGACAAGGGTGTAATGTGATTTATACATGCAAATAAAACAATACTCATCTTGTTTAACAAAATTAAATAGATGAGATTGGCACGGCTAATGATGAATTGTAATGGTGTTGGTAAACTTAAGCAGTATCGGATATAATAGCGCTGATAAACTATTAATTAACTGATTATCATCTGATAAAGTTAGTCCATGTCTTTTTCTCCATTAACGGCAATGCTTCTTCGGCCTTGAAAGCATGCACCGCTTTCATTAACCAAGCCATGTTTTTGCCCAAAATACGTGCTGTTTGTATGCCTTCTGCATCTAATAAAACTTC
>Ga0193951_1001491_pt1 | contig 10386 bp, 10 predicted proteins | sample BB_2_MG_FD_140370 | JGI IMG/M metagenome (GOLD analysis project Ga0193951, IMG submission 140370) | Microbial mat bacterial communities from the Broadkill River, Lewes, Delaware, United States - BB_2_MG | ecosystem: Environmental > Aquatic > Freshwater > River > Microbial mats | place: USA... | reverse complement strand
GTTTTTTAGATTTTGAAAAAGATGCTGCATTTAAAGATAATGCAATTGTTAGTAAAGCTATTAGTAGTTTCATTTAATAACCTTTACTTCTGTAACATACTTTTCCATACCTAAAGGGTCTTTAACTATAAAAGTAATTACTCCATCATTGATAATAGCTGTAGCTTTTTCTTTTTCAATAGTCTCTTCACTATTGAAATAGTCTTTATTTTTATACTCTATTAAGTACTCTGTATTCTCTTTAATATCAAGTTGTTTTAGTTCTTCTTGTGTGTTAGCAATAAATGCCATATATAGCCTTTTAAATATTTTATTGTGATTTAATTTGAATAAATAGAATATCCAATATTTGATTTGTTAGTAATTATATTATAATGGCTCTTATCTCTAATTTGTTTTATAACATTTCTAACAGTAAAAATAGAGAAGTTAGTCTTATTCCAACAATTCTCATAAAGCTTTTCAGCAGATATTCTGTCATTGTTATTGTTTATTAAATAAGTAATTACATTTCTTTGAGTATATGTTAGTTCGATAGCTTCATTCTTAACATTGAAAAGTTTATCTGCATAGAGGTCATAATAAAAACCTTCTCCTAAATGATATTTTCCTTCAATGTCTTTTATAACTAAGGAAGTCAAATACTCATCAAGAGATTGGTTGTTTTATTTTAGTCTTTTATTTAGTTTGATTTGTTGTTCATTGGACAGATTTAAATTCATAATTCTCTCTATAATAAAATTAGTTATATTGTAGAGTATGTCGATTTAGATAAAGCTTATTAAAGTTGATTTCCCATTTAACGACATGACTTTAACTTTGTACATTTGAACATATAAGGAAACTCTAGCATTCTTAAATTTTGTATACTAAGTTACTTAGCTATTTCAAAGCACTAACTTTAGGTTATTAATATTATAAATAAGCTATTAATAACTAATAATTATAACTACTAGTCTAAACTTATATATCACAATACTACTTGCTTAAGCCTATGAAATAAAGGCTTAGCAATAATAATATTTGTATACAAAGTTTATCTATTATATGAAGAATATAATAAAAGGATAAATTATGAAAACAAGAAGAGTAATACAAAGGAAAAATAGCAATCAAGAGTATATGGATGCTTTGCAAGACAAATACTCAAAAGTACTTGTAGTAAGGCTTGACCTTGCTTACAAGAAACCTTATAGCAATGAAGTCTCACTAGAAGAAGCTTCAAAAGATTTAAACAGATTATTAAATAACAGAAGAAACAATCAAACTATATTTGAGCATAACATTGGATATATCATAAAGAAAGAGTATAGCCTTGATAAAGGTATACACTTCCATGTCTTCTTTTTCTTCAACGGACAAGAAATACAGAAAGACTCTTTTAAAGCAGATCAAATAGGTAAGTACTGGAATGAGAAAATAACCAAAGATAAAGGTACATACTATAATTGCAACTGTAATAAATATCCAGAGCATGCTATAGGAATGCTCAGACATAATGATAAACAAAAAAGAGAATATCTAGATAATGCAATCTCTTACTTATGTAAAGATGAACAGCATATAAAAGCAAAGAGTAAAGAAAGGTCAGTAGTAAGAAGTACTATACCTAGAAGTAAATCAAAATATGGAAGACCAAGAAAAGAGCTCTAGTTTAGAAAAATATTTATATTTGGATATAAATAAAGAGAGTGATTTAGAAGATTTAAAAGATGATTTGTTAGATGACTATATTCTAAGACAAATACTTAATATTAAATCTGATGAAGAGTATTATTCTAAAATGGATAAGTTTTTTAAAAGATAAATAAATAGTAAGAAACACCTACTTATGTAAAAGTATAGATTTACTTAAAAGTCTAATTAAGTTCGTATTTAAGGTATTCTATATACTATTGTAAGTTTATTCCTAGTTGATGTAAAAATAGTCAGAATAAAGGAAGAGTATTCCAGAATTTAAATGGAATACTCTTAGAACACTATTCAATTACAACAATTTATATCTAAATTTATCATTATATTTCTTATGCTCTTTAGGGTTTTGTTTAAATAAATCATATTTACTTCTTAGTCTATTTAAGAATAATTTGTTATCAACAATATTTGCTTCAGGATACAGAATATTGAAGTAAAAACTCATCTCAGGTTGAGCAATAAATCTACCATTCTTGTCCTCTGTAAGATTATACAAAAATTCATTCCATTTTTCAGGATACTTTTGTAATAATTCTAAATACTTAATATCAATGTCATTTGATAATAGTTTTTCAACAAACTCAGTAATAGCTTTATCAAAATTAAAAGGTATTGTACTTCTATAATAAGTTTCAAGTTGATATTGTTTATGCGCCTGCCATTGCACATCAGATATCTGCTCTTTACCATCTAATAGTTTATCAGTATTGTTGATTTTAATAATATCATTTGAACCAGCAGATAAATAAAATTCACCAGTTTCTAATGTTTCAACATCCTCTAATTTTGTATTTAAAGTTTTATTCATAGCTTCAAGGGTTTTATTACTATTTTTTCCAATAATTTTAACATTAGTCATAGTAGTCATTATATCCCTAAGGTTAGTATCTTTTATCTGAGTAATTGCCTGATGAGCAAATGTAATAAAAAGTTTATACTTCCTAGACTCAGTAAGAATCTCTGAAATAGTTGCTGATGAAGTAAAAAAGTTATGTGCTTCATCTATGTATAGATTTGTGTGAACTCTTTCACTTTCTTTTATATCAGTTCTTTTAAGGGCTAAGATTTGAATATACTCTACTATAAATCTAATATAGTATTTGTAAGTATTAGTCATCTTACCTTTTGGAATATTGAAGATAATAACTTTACCAATCGTATTCATCTCTTTTTCCAAATTAATCATATTCTTACCATTCATTAAATTTGCAAAGATAGAATCATTAAGAAGCTTTTTAAGTCTTCTTCTAACAGCATCTTTTGTTGCAGTTACTTTTGGTGATTTAAAATCATCACAAAAGTACTCAGATTCAAACTGGTGAGGACTATTTCTTCCAAATTCGACTAAATCTTTATTTCTTGCATCATTGTAAAGCCTATATAAATCTTTGAAACTACAATTACCTTTTCTTAAAAGTATTCTAATACCCATTTCTAAGCAATCTTCCATTGCTCCACTGAAAGACTCATCTAAATTAATACCTTTTAAGACACTTAGGATTATTTGTGTAACTCTTGCAATATTAATCTCACTTTTATTTGGTAAATGAAACAAATTAATTGTAGGTGCTTTATTTTCACTAAGAAAAGGATCAACATAAACCAATCTTGTTTTATCTTTAATCATTTTAGCAACATCTTCAGCTAAGTTAGCATGGCAATCTAGAAGTATAACAGATCCATCTCCTCTTAAAATATCTCTTAATATAAGTGTTTTTAAAATTTCTGACTTACCACTACCTGTTTGTCCAGTGATATAAGTATGCATGAACCTTTCAATTATTGGAATTAATTTCTCAAAATTATCATCAAATGGATCTAGTAAATTACTTTTAATAAGACTAGCTAACTCTTCATCCATTTCATCAAGTAGTTTCAAAAACTCATCTTTTTGAGTAGTGTTTTCTGAACCTTCATCTGGAAGATTTCCAAAAACTGACAATTCTTTAGATAAAAGCTCTAAGCTATTGTAAATCTTATTATGTAAAGATATTTTATCTTTTTCTTCTAAGTTAATCATAATATTATCAATAGAGTCAACAAAAAACACATCACTTAAACTTAAAAAGTCTTTTAAGAAAGGTTCTTCTTTATCTAAAGTAATAATAACCTGCCCATAAATTGGAACAATCTCATCTTCAACCATAATATACTTATCTACTGATGTAGAAATAAGTAGTTCTCTCAATTTTTCTTTATTATCATCACTCTCTGGAATATGGTCAATATGATAAATTAGATTGTGTTTAACTATATCCTCTAATTTATTATTCTCTAATATTTCATCTGTAATTGTTACACAATATTGTGAACCAAACAGAGGTTTCAATATCCTATTTAGTAAAATAGACTCTGATACATCTTTATTACCTACTAAAACTATAGCATTAGATGGATTTAGGTGTTTAAAGAATTTACCAAGCCTATTTGTTAAAAACTTCATATCTTTTAATGTAGTCATTCTTTGAATAAAATATTTAGCATAACTAGCTTCTTCATCTTTTAAGTAAAAATCATCAAACCTATTCTCTAAATATTGAGAGTGTCTTAAATAGTTTCTGACTAATGAACCATCAAAGTCTCTAAAAATCTCTTTTTTTTCATTAGGCTCAAAAACCTCCCTATCAACAACAGGTATTGAATTTACAGCTAGATATGTAGTATCTATCCTAATTTCAGACTTATTATAAGAGAGTGCATCATTTAAATCATCAACAATTACAATATTTACATTACCATATCTACTACTAATTTCTTTAGCTATAGTTTCTTTATCCCCAACAATAATACTACTGAGTGAAGTTGGTCTATAATAATATAAATTTTCTCTCCTCCATAAATTTATATTCCTTCTTGATCTATTTATATTATCTAAAATTGAGTTTTCTTTTCGCTTAAAATAATCATATCTTAATTCTTCATCCCTTAAAATCTCTTCATAATTAATTCTACTATCCCAATACCTATTACAAGTTTTGTGAAAATTGTGAACATTTTTATTGAACATTCTTAATTCAGAATACATTTCATCATTTAAATTTGCAACATAGTTAATCTCTCGCTCATACTCTTGTAAGTTATAGTCTATAGTGAGATTATCTTTTTTATCATTTATCATTAAATTTTTCATTTTATACCCTTTTTAATTCTTTTTCTGCAAATCTATTAAAATTATGATGATTTAGAAATTTATCTAAAAAACTAGAACCATATATCTTTAATCTAATACACTGACCCCAGTCATCTGCATTATCTTCATCACAAACATAATTTTTTTCAATTGCTTCAGCACAAAGTTCATAATCCACAGTGTTGAATGCCTTTTTTAAAGCAATTAAATAACCTATTTTCTCAATTCGTTGCCAAGTTCTAAGCTCATTATTCATACCTAAATAAAATTTAGCCTGCTCACCCTTCTCTATTTCTTTTATCGCTTCTTTGATAAAATCTAATACCTGAAGTGTTGAAGAACATCTTCTCATCGCTTTTATTATATTTATCATTACATAACTCCTTGTATTTTATGTTCTTCTAACCACTGATTAATATCTTCTCTCTTATACCTTATGTATCTACCGATTTTAGAAAATGGCATATTTGATTTACTTTTTGTCATTCTCATTTTTGCTTGAGTAGATTTACTAAAACCATACTCAACTTCTAAATCATTAGGTGTTAACCAATCTTTTTTCATTGTACACATTGAAAGACAATGTACTCTTTTTTCTAAATCTCTTGACATGTAATGTCCTTTTTTTAAATTTAGAAATCGATTCCTATAAATAAAAGAAACAAATATTTGAGCTCTTTTTGCTTCTTATAAGAGAATTATTGCAATTTGAAAAAAAGCTTTCAAGCATAAATTTAGGCTTAATTATGACTTGCTTTTTTTTATTTTTTATGGTAAGTAATTTTAAAAATTAAATTTTTAGGATTTTATATATTATAATTATTATAAAATTGAGACTGTAATTATTAGAATTTAAATTGTGAGTATTAGAAATTTTGTGTCAGTCTAATAGAATTTATTCTAAGAATTGAACAATGAATCAGACACTTGATTTAACTGAAGCACTTGAGAAAATAAAAGCTAGTGCAAAAATAGATGGTAGAGATGGAGTTTTAGCTCCATTTATCAGAAGCTGCATTACAAGCAGAATATGAATCTCATCTTATAACACATATAAATAAAAATAGAAAAATGGTAAATCTACTAAAACTATGAAAAGTAGTGTTGTTGAATTTGAGCTTGATGTTCCAAGAGATAAAAATGGTTCATATGAGCCTCAAATAGTTAAAAAATATCAAACACATATGTCAGACCACATTGAACAAAAGATTTTATCTTAGTATTGAATCTATACATAGGTAATTTAGAAAGATTACTAAAACGAAAAGAGCTTTTCCTAATGAGAACTCTCTTTTAAAATTGCTTTATATGGAAATATAGAATGCAAAGAAGAAGAGACTATGCCTGTTAGGAATTGATCTCTTACTATTTCTCGGTTGGCTATATTTTTTGAGGAGAGATTAGATGGTATTTAGATTTATAATTTAAACAAGTGATTTTTATTGTTCCAAAACTCTAAAGGGTTAGCGAGAATCTCTAAATTTTACTTTTTAAACACTTTGAGTAACACGATAAGATTGTAATTGCTACCTGTGTTCCTAAAGTAAGAGATTAAGAAAATGGTTATCCAAAATTTTGTGTCCTATAAAGTGTTGATATTCCACTTATAAAAGAGCTTATAAAAAGAGAATATATTAAATCAGATACACTAAGAGGAAATATTAGAATAAAATTTAATACTTACTTTGCAATGAAGATATTTCTAAAGTTAATACCAGAAGTTTAAATGTTCCTATTTTTGTTCCCATTTTTTTGATAATAATAAACAAAATACAATAAATAAAAAAGAAATAAGAACTTAATAATAGGGATGTTTAATAAATTTATATTAAAAATGTATCTTCATAATATATACAGCCTTCGATTTAAAACTAAAGTTCAACAACCTGTTATATTTGGAACTTTTAACTAAAACTTAAAGTCGTGTTCCAAATATAAGAAGTATTTGAACTAACGGTGAACTTGAACTGTAAATTTTCGCTAGAAAATTTATTAGTTCCAAGGGCTTGTTAGATGATATACTCATCAAATAATTTTAAAGTAGTCTTACTATCTCCATACGCATCTTCTCTGTTTAATAACAACGACTTATTACATATATTCACTATATCAACTTTAATACTTTTTAAATTATATTTTTCTACTGCTACTCCATATACAAATAATTTACTCATATTTTTATAGAAGTAATTATTTTGTTCAATATTACTTTTAAACCACTTATTATTGATTTCTTCTATATTATTAACACATCTTTTTAATTCTTGTTCTATAATATCTTTGGTTAAATATTTTTTTACACACTCTATTGATATATCTCGAACATCTGTTAAAAGAATAGAAGAAAAATAGCCATTATAACTATCTATATAGTTTAACCATTTTTGAAATATTTTTTCCATTATGTACTTATTGTCTTCTAAAAAACAATTATTTAAAGCTTTTATATTATCATGTTGAGTGTATGTATTTATACTAATAGAATCAATCAGTATATCAATGTTTTCCTGATTTAAATCGCGAAGTACTTCTCCTAAAGGTTGAAATAATTTTACATATCTACCAGGGGTATTCAGATAATAATTAGAAAAAGATTTCCATATATTAATATCTTTAGATAAATTTAAAATAATTTCTTTAATTAACTGTACATCATACTCATACCATACTAAGTCACGGAGAAATCTAATCTCTAAAATTAGTTTATTTTTTCCTGTAATGTATTGCAATAGTTTAATTCTTCTATTTTTATCTCGTGTAATTGTAGCATTATTATCCCACTCCAAAGTATTAGTAAGATATAAGAAATTAAAATTATTTTTGTTATTTAGAACATTACAATACTCTTCAAAAAAAATTTTCTCTGCAATAAAATACATAAATTTAGGATATTGATTATTACCCATTGTTGGTTGAGAAAAGTCAAATTCTAAAATAGTATTAAAATTAAATTTTTCAACCTCTTCTTTTAATTTACATTGACTCTCAAACTGATAACTATCTCTATCTAAAGATAATAAATCCATATCAAAATTAATCTCTTTAAATTCTTTTAATAAAAATTCTTTTATATCGTTAAAGAAATTATTCTCATACAACTCTTGATGAAAATCTTCCCCAATAAATAATATTAAAGGTAATACTTTCTTTTTTATTTCAATATCATCAATAAGGATAATCTCTTTTTTATATCTATTAATAATTTCATCTTTATTAAGTAACCGACCATATTGTTCATCATATTCATAAATTTGATATTCAATAAAGTGTTGTATTATTTGACTATAAGTAAAATTATAAAAAATATCTTTATAATTTTTTTCAATATAAAGTTTCAAATATATATCTAAAATGTCTATTTGCTCTTCCATATAAAACACTCCTCATGATTTAACTCGTCCCATAACTTATCAAAAGCATTTAATATATGTTGAGCATTTTTAACCTCTTGCAAAATATGATGTGATTTACCAAGTTGATTCACCGAAATACCTAATGACCATACTTTAACTTTTTCACCAGGAAAAATCAAAAATCTATCGTGAAAATTATATCCATTAGATCCAATTTTTCCTCGAACTTCCAAATCTAAAAATAAAAAATTTTTTTTGTCTTCTTCAAATTCATTAATCATATCTACTTTAGCTTTTTGTCTCTTACTTAGTTGTTGAAACTTTATTAATTTATATTGAAAATCTAAACAAATATATCTCTTAGGTTTATTTGTTTCTTGTAAGAATTTAGAATCTTTTAAAAAAATCTCCAATTTTTTTGAACCTTGTTGTAATCCAGTGATTGCTTTCATCTGTACATTAGCCATTTTAGAATGATAAAGAGTATTTTTAATATCTATAGCACTTAAATATGGATCCCAAATATAAACTCCTTGTACTCCATATTTATTAATTAAATATTGTACATCACTTAAGGCTTTTTCTTCTTCATTAGCAAAGTATTGAATAAATGCTTTACTTTTTTCTAGTTCTTTTAGTTCTTCTTCATAAACTCTATTAGAGATCCATTCATTATGTTCTTTTATTTTATTTTTCCCAATTATCGAATTTGATACCATAGTAGATACTTGTATAGGTTTTTGTTTTTCTTTTTTTATGGAAAAAATTCTATTTTGATGTTCCGCTACATTCATTCCAAAGTTCATATATTTTATAATAAAAGCTTGATATTTATATACTATAAGTTTATTTCGTTTATCCATTATTTCTATATATGTTCCAAAACTATCATTTAGCAAAATATTTATAATATTTTCAGTAACTTCAATAATACTATGCTTAGTAATTAACTTTTCACTATCTTCTTCATAAATCTTAATTAATAGATTCTTTATGTCAAAATTTTTAATAGGATAAATTTCAAATTTAAAACCTTGAAATATAGGTTTATTTTTTGTTCTGTCAACAATAGAATCAAATGATAAGTGAAAACTATTAATTGGTAATTGAAATACAATATTTCCAAGTCTATCTGATACGGTTCCTATTTTAATTGGCAAAATATTACTTATTTGTTCACTAAACTTATTTAATAATGTAGGATTATCTAATAAGAAATCAATATTTTGCTTTTCTTCATCAAAAAACTCTAAAATATAAGAGCCATTATGAAAATTATTTTTAAGAATATTATTCATTTGTATGGCTTTATTCATACTCTCTTGTGGAGGAATATATTTTTCTGATAATAATTTTAATTTTCCTATATCTATTTCAATTTTATTATCAAGGTTTAGCTTATTCCTCAAAGTCAAATCAATATAAATTTGTTGAGCATCCTCGATACTAATAACTCGTCTCTTAATTCCCCAACTAATATCTTTTGAAAGCTTTATAAGCCCATTTGTTAAAAATTCTTCTTTATTATCTTGTTTGGTATTTTCAAAAACAATTAATGTAAAAATATTAAAAGGATTTCTGTTTTTCTTCTTAGGAAAAGCAATTATTTCTATAGTTTCACACTTATTATAGTCACCTATATTTGCTTGGTTTAATAAAAAATCTAATTTAATATCTTACTCCTTTTTTGTCATCTAACGTTTAAAATGAGCAATCAAAAAGCCGCTCGCGGGTTTTTGATTGGTCTCCTTTGGTTTGTTATACACTAAATTCTTCAATATTTCCATCTGTATCAATTTCTGCCCAACGTAAATAAGCTGTGCTAAAAATATCACTTTCAAAAGTATCTTGATTGAAATCTAAACCATTCTCAGATATTTCTTCTAAGTCATTAGCTTCTATTTCTTGAATATGGTGATTGATAATAAATTTATTTTCATTTATTAGCTCTATACCTAACATGAAATGACCAAGTAATGCTCCCTTAATAGATACTTCTTTTTCATTTGGATATAGGCCTTCTGGGTTATATGTTGGCAGATTGCATCCTATTACAATGTCCTTATGCTGATTTATCATCCACGGTGCAATAGCTTGTTTATAATAAGGAGAAGATATGAAATAATGGATTATAACTCTTGGTACACCTTCATCAGTATTAGAAAAGCTGGAAGCTACTCGGTAGTCTGTACTTGTAGAAACGAACAT
>Ga0193951_1001490_pt1 | contig 10389 bp, 9 predicted proteins | sample BB_2_MG_FD_140370 | JGI IMG/M metagenome (GOLD analysis project Ga0193951, IMG submission 140370) | Microbial mat bacterial communities from the Broadkill River, Lewes, Delaware, United States - BB_2_MG | ecosystem: Environmental > Aquatic > Freshwater > River > Microbial mats | place: USA... | reverse complement strand
TGATATACACTTTGTGCAACCTTTACATTCAGGAACAAAATGCATTTTACCAAATCTACGCCACCCATGCTCTAGCATATTTTGATAATCTTCTTTAGCACATTTACTTATGTACCGATATCTAATATCCGATATTTCATCATCAAAATATGAACATTCTCTTTGTTCTTCAATAAACTCTACATCACGCTCTAAAATATGCATAACTAATCTATTCGTTAATTTTTTGTTTTATTTCTTTTGCGATATTTGTTATTTTGTTGATTTTTTCATTATTTGATAAAGATGTATCTATTAAATGCTTTACAAATGCACTACCAACAATAACTCCATCTACCCCTTGTGACTTCTCTTTACAAGTTTTTTCATCAACTCCAAACCCTATATATAATGGTGTTTTAGAATATTTTTTTACTGTATCAATAATAAAACTTAAATCTTCACTTTGACCACTTCCTGTGATTCCAGCATAGGCAACCATATAAATAAATTTTTGTGAATTTTGAACTACTTGTTTTATTCTATTTTCATGATGAGTTGGTGCTACAAAAGTTATATTTGCTTTGTTATATTTATCAAATAATGGTTTTACTAAATTTGATTCCTCATAGGGTAAATCTGGAATAATCATTCCACTTACACCAAATTCATCTGCTTTTTTTAAAAAGTTTTCTAATCCATAATTATAAAAAGGATTCATATATCCCATCCATAACATATCCATATTAGGTGCAATTTGTGAAGATACTTCAAATAAATCTTTTAATCCAAAGTTGTTTGCTAATGCAATTTGATTTGCTTTTTCAATAACAGGACCATCTGCAACTGGGTCAGAAAAAGGAACACCAAGTTCCAAAATATCAACACCTGATTCTTTCATGCTAAGTGCTAAGTCAACAGAAAAGTTGTTATCAGGTACAGAACACGTAATATAACCAACTAATTTTTTCAAAATAAAATCCTATAATATTAATTAAATCTGTTTTTATTCTAGCAAATTTTATCTTGCAAGGGTATGAGTGTTCTACTTATTTAGAAAAGCATATTTTAAAACATACACCTTTTTCTACATTTTTTACTTCAATTTGGCAATTAAATTTTTTAATTACTTGTTTACATAAATACAAGCCAATTCCTGTTCCCCCACTATTTCCTTTTGTAGTATAATTAAATTCAAAAATCTCTGCCAAGCTATCTTCAGGTATTCCACCTGCATTATCATAGTAATAAAGAGTATTTTCTTTGGCATTAATTTCAAAAATGATTTTTCTATCTTTTATTCCTTTTTCTATAAAAGCATCTCTACTATTATTTATCAAATTAATTAGTACATGCTTGAACTGATTATCTATTACTTTAATTTTTAAATCTCTTTGATAATCAACTCTTACAACTATTTTATTTTTAATTAATTCATCTTTCAATAAAAGTAAAACTGAATCTATTAAAACTTTTGTAGAAGTATATGAAGACTCTTTATCAGCTCTAAAAAATGATCTAAATTCATTTAATGTGGAAACAAGATGAATTACTTGAGAATCAATACCTTCTAAGTCTTTTTCTATCTCTGCTAACTCTTCACTTCTTTTTTCTATTTCAGAAATAGTTAATGCACTATTTTGAGAGTATAACCCTATTAAAGTCAGAGGATTTAACCATTGATGAGCAATAATATCTATCATTTCTCCCATGGATGCCAATTTAGCTTGTTTTTCAATAAATTTATCTTGCTTAATTCTTTTTTCTACTTCTTCTTGAACTTTTTTTTCTAAATCATTTTTTATTTCAAACTCTTCTTGAATATCCACTAAAGATATCATTAAAAGGTTATCATCAAGAAAATACTCTTTTGCATTTAGTTTATATCTTCTTAACATATTATTTTTGCTAATCATGTCTATTTCTAAACTAAACTTTTCATAATCTTTATTACTAATCCATGAAATTAGCTTTTGAATATTCTCTTTTTTTGTATAAAAAAATAAAGATTTAATTTGTATTTTTGAACTATTAAAATCAAAACACTCATTTGAAAGATAATTAAATCTTTTTATCTCTAGCTTATTATCAATGAGCATATAAGGAATTGGTGCATGTAAAAATAAAGAAGAAAACTCTTCATTTGCAACCTGCAATTTTTTATCTTTTTGTATTAATTCTTCATTTTGTGCTAGTAGTTCAGTTTGATAAATATTTAATTCTTGCAATAAAGTATCTGTATCAGTTTTGTTAGTTAAATTAAATTTATTTATTATCTCACTTGTAATTTCATCATTGAAAACTGCTTCAGAATATTCACGATAAGCAGTGTTAGTCATATCTTTTTGAACTCCTAAGAAAAACTTTAACTTGCCTGTCTTTTTATCAAAAATAGGACTAACCCTAACTTCATTATAAATTAGTTTCCCACTTTTTGTATAATTTCTTAAAACAGTTATTCCCTCTTTTTCATTCTTAACTGCATCTCTTATTATTTCAAGGTTTTTTTGTTCTCTATCATCTTTTTGTAAAAAACGACAATTCCTACCCACTACTTCATCAAAACTATATTCAAATTTTTCAATAAATGCTTTGTTTACATACAATAAAGGGTTATCAACTTGATTAGGGTCACTGATAGTAATCCCATTTCTTGCTTGATCAATTATCTCAAAAGAGTAATCTGATAACAACAGTTTAATTTTTTCTTTGCTTTCCATATTAACTCTCCAAACTTAGCTCAATGATATATTACTTTTAATTAACAATTACTTAACAGTTGTATCTAATAATTTACTAAATTATTTAATGTAAATGTAAAAATGAAAAGGATAATTTTGATACAATTATTAAAAAATTAATATATTTTTAGGATTCTATATGAGTATTATAAAAAATGATTTTGAAAAAATGAATATAACAAAAATCAAAAAATCTAAAAACAATAAAAACTTAACAATGATTACTGCATATGATGCTTTATTTGCAAAACTTTTTGAAGAAATTGCAGATATGATTTTAGTTGGTGATAGCCTAAATATGAGCTTTGCAGGAAAACCAGATACTCTTAGTGCTACACTTGAACAAATGATCTATCATACAAATGCAGTTTGTGCAGGTGCTAAAAAATCTTTTGTGATTTTAGATATGCCTTTTGGGACATACATTAACAAAGATGAAGCATTAACAAATGCTGTAAAAGTTTATCAACTAACAAATGCAGCAGCAATTAAAATTGAAGGTGGAGAAGATAAAGCTAATATTGTTGAACACTTAACTGCAAACTCTATTGCTGTAATGGGACACATTGGGCTTATGCCTCAATATGTACGAAGCGAAGGTGGATATAAAGTAAGAGGTAAAACACAAGAAGATGCAGAACAACTAATCAAAGATGCAGTTGCTATTGAAAAAGCTGGAGCATTTTGTATCGTAGTTGAAGGTGTATTAAGTGACGTAGCTAAAAGAATAACTGATGCAGTAAATGTCCCTGTTATTGGAATTGGAGCTGGAAATGTAACTGATGGACAAGTACTAGTTTGGTCAGATATGCTAGGTTTCTTTGAAGATTTCAAACCAAAATTTGTAAGACACTATTTAGATGGAGCATCATTAGTAAAAGATGCTGTTAATCAATATAGAGAAGATGTTCAAACAAAAGCATTTCCATCAAAAGAAGAAGAGTACTAAGATGAATAATTTTAAAGGAGACCTTTAAAAGTGGAAAGAGTTGTTGAAGTAGAACAAGTATCTTTTGAAGAAGATAATGTAGAGGTTAGTCTTCGTCCTTCATCATGGGATGATTATATTGGACAAGAGAAAATTAAAAAAAATCTAAAAGTTTTTATTGAAGCTAGTAAAAAAAGAGGTGAAGCTTTAGATCATATTTTATTTTATGGACCCCCAGGTCTTGGGAAGACAACTGTTTCATATCTAATTTCAAATGAAATGAATACAAATATAAAAGTAACAGCTGGTCCTATGATTGAAAAATCAGGTGACTTGGCTGCTATTTTAACAAACCTTGAAGAAGGTGATATTTTATTTATTGATGAGATTCATAGACTATCACCTACTGTTGAAGAGATACTATATCCTGCAATGGAAGATTATAGACTTGATATCATTATTGGCTCAGGGCCTGCTGCACAAACAGTTAAAATTGACCTTCCAAGATTTACACTAATTGGTGCAACTACAAGAGCTGGTATGCTTTCAAATCCTTTGAGAGAAAGATTTGGTATGCATTTTAGAATGCAATTTTATACTTTTGATGAACTAGCTAAAATTATTCAGAAGGCCTCATTTAAACTTGATAAATATTGTGATGATGATGCAGCACGAGAGATATCAAAAAGAAGTAGAGGAACTCCAAGGGTTGCATTAAGACTTCTTAGACGAGTTAGAGATTTTGCTGAAGTTGAAAATGAAGACACTATAAAAATTGAAAGATGTAAATATGCCCTTGACGAACTTGGCGTAAATGATTCAGGATTTGATGAAATGGATATTAACCTTTTAGAACTTCTTGTTGCAAACAAAGGTAAACCTATGGGACTTTCTACTATGGCTGCTGCTCTTAGTGAAGATGAAGGAACTATTGAAGATGCTATTGAACCTTATCTTTTAGCAAATGGATATATTGAAAGAACTGCTAGAGGAAGAGTTGCAAGTGTGAAAACATATGAATTATTTAGATTATCTTACCCTGGAAGTGAAAAGCTAAATGACGAAGGAAAACTTTTTTGAAGCCTCAGTACTTCTTAATAGCTTTAACAATTGTTACTTTGTTTTTCATTCTAGAACTATTTAGTTCTTTCTTAAAACCAATGATTGTAGCTTTGCTTCTTGCAGTTGCTACAAATTCATTAAATACTTATTTTAAAAGAAATATTCCTAATCAATTAATTTCATCTATATTAATGACCGTATTTTTAACTGCAATATTTTTTATACCTATTCTTTATTGTATTTTTTCATTTGCAACAATGATTAATAAAATTGACCAAAAAGCACTTATTGAAATTTATAATGCCATGGAGCATTGGGTAAAAAACATGCCTAATGACTTACTGTTTATAAAAGAGCTTTTAAATAAAATTCTAGACAAAATTGATGTTCCTCAATTTATTCAGAACCTTATTTCATTTGGTGCATTATTAGGTAAAAATTCTGCAAAATTTATTATTGATATGATTATGATTTTGATTTTTTACTTCTTTTTTAATTTTTATAGTACAAACTTATCTGCATATTTTAAAGAAGCATTACCTTTGAGAAAAGAAGATTCAAATGCACTTTTTTATGAATCATCAAATGTCATGAGTGTAGTTTTATACTCAATATTAGCTACTGCTATTTTTGAAGGTTTTTTATTTGGAGTGTTTATTAGTTTCTTTGGTTATGATGGAATACTACTTGGTGTTTTATATGGTTTTGCTTCATTAATTCCTGTTGTTGGAGGTCTTATTATGTGGCTTCCAATTGCTATATATGAGATATATACAGGTAGTACTACAAATGCTATTGCAATAGCTGGATACTCTATAATTGTAATTTCAATCATTGCAGATACTTTTATTAAGCCTGTAATCATAAAGTATATAAATCAAAGAGTTGTAAAAACACCAAGTGAAGTAAATGAACTGCTAATATTCTTTGCTATTGTTGCAGGACTTTCTACTTTTGGATTTTGGGGAATGATTATTGGACCAGCTATGGTTACATTTTTTATATCACTGATTCAACTTCTAAATAAATTTAGTAATGATAATTATAGTATTAAAAAAAGTATTAAGAATAATGAGCAATAGATTTAACTATTGCTCTTCACCTGATAATAACTCACCTCTAAAAGTAACTATTCCATAGTCTAAATTCGAAACTGAACTATATCCCATATCTAGCATTATTCTTTGACAATATGCACTTCTACTTCCACTATGACAATAAACAACAATTGGAGTTTCTTTTTTATTTTCAATTTGTTCTAAAGCTTGATAAAAAGATGTAGTTGGCACTAGATAGTCTGTACCTTTTATTCTTGTTCCTACCCACTCCATCCATTCTCTTGTATCAACAAGTAAGAAATCAATAATATTTAGTTCTCTAGCTTCAAGTAAAGATTCTACTTCATTTGCAGATATTTGCTCTTTTTTTAGTATCTGTTCAAAATCAGATTTTTTAAGCCCTTGAGAATGTTCTTGAATAGTTTCTACTTTTGTTTCTTCTTTTAATGACTCTACATGTTCTTTTGTACAAAAGATTCCACAGTGGCAACTTCCCTTTGTAGGTATCTCATTTGTTAACGCAGGAGTACATGGACAAAGTCTATTTTCTGCTTCATCTTTTTGCTGTTGCGTTTCACCTATGACCATAAAACAGGGACAATACCTTTTCCCGTAAATCATTTTATTTCTAGTCAATCCTAGTTGTATTGATTCATTTACGTCATCTTCTGGATTGTAAAATAAATTATGTTCCTCACATACTTTACTAGTAAACTGTTTTGTTAATTCAAGTTCTGTTTGAAACTCTTCACTTTCTATATCAATTTTTTTAATCATATTATTTCCTATTTATATTTCAAATAGAATATTAATATAAATTAATATAAATAAAGTTAATTGTTTACATTACTTTCAACTTCAATAAAATCTTTAAAAATCTCAGAAATCTCATTAATATCAAAACTATTTATATTTTCTTTTAAAGAAAAGTTTTTTAACTTTTCACTACTTACAGAATCAATGTGATTTATATTTTTATAGCCCATAGACCAGTTAGGAAAATATCTTGATTCGATATCTTCATCAATTAGTTCAACCAAAGAATCATGTCTTGAATCTTTTTGAATTTTCTCAAATAGCTCTATAACTTCTTCTTTAGGGCCTTCCAAACATTGAAGAAAAGTTCTCCCTTTTAAAATCAATAGTCCTGTTACTTCTTTTTTACTATTGTTTTCTCTTGCTAAAGCTAAGAGTTCTTCTAACTCTTCATCACTAAATCTTACTGTTGCATTACTAATATACATTAACCTGTACATGACAAGTCCTTAATTTTTTTATTTTATTATAACAATTTAATAGAAATAGTCAACTAATATCTGATATAATAACAATAAATTATATTAAAGTAAAATCATGATTACAAACAAATTCTTCGTAAAAATAAAACCAACAATATCACTAATATTGATTTTGTTAATCTCTTCAGTTGTAATAATAACACTTTCTTTACAGTATTACTTTTCAAAAGATTTAGCTTTAAATGCTACTAAAAATAGCTTTAGGTTAACTGCAGAAAAGATAGAGCAAAAAGTAGTCTCTTTTGATAAGAAAAATAGTGATATTATTAATACTCTAATGTATTCAAAAGATATGAAGTCTTTTCCAATAAAGAATGAAAATCATGCTTTGCTAAAACAACTTACAGTAATACTTGAAAATAATAAACATATTTACGCCATTTACGCGGGAAATAAAAATGGAGATTTTCACGAACTTATAGATTTAAATATCCATTCTGAATTAAGAGAAATCTATAAAGTTTCTAAAAATATAAGATGGTTAATAATTAAAATATATGAAGAGAATAACCAAAAAGTCAGATATGAAGAGTATCTAGACAAAAATCTAAAAATAGTTGAGACTAGAAAAAAAATAGCTAAGTATAATCCAAGTATTAGACCATGGTTTAAAGAAGCAGTAAAGTCTAAGTCCTCTATAAAAACAAAACCTTATAAATATACAAATTTTCATGCATCGGGAATAACATATGCTAAAAAAATAAATAATAGTGATGTTGTTTTAGGAGTAGATGTACTAATAGATAGTATTTCAGACTTTTTACATAAGCAAACTAGTAAAAAAGATAATCAAATATTTCTGTTTCAAAAAAATGGAAAGATTGTTGCATCAACCAATTATGATAAAAAAAGTGAAAAGATTCCATATAAACAAATTATAAACTTTTCAAAAGATAAAGAAATTACTAGTTTAAATTTTAATATGTTATTGGATAAAGAGTATTTTGTTTACTACTCAATAATTAACTCTAATTATAAAGTAAAAGATTACCTAGCGATACTAATTCCAACAGATACAATCATGAAGCCATTTATAGATAAAATAATGCACTCATTTTTAATCACTCTATTAATACTAACTTTTACTATTCCTTTAATTTGGTACTCTACAAGAATACTCATTGAACCCATTCAAAAATTAGAGAGGGAAAATGAAAAAATATCAAAAAGAGACTTTGATAATGTAAAAATGATTAAAACAAGAATTAAAGAGTATCACGAGCTATCTCTGTCTTTATACAATATGTCAACTTCAATAAAAGATTATGAATTAAAACAAGAAGAGTTAATGGACTCCTTTATTAAATTAATTGCAAGTGCCATTGATACAAAATCAAAATATACAGGTGGTCATTGTGAAAGGGTTCCAATATTAACTATTGCATTAGCAAATGCTGCGTCTTCTAGTAATGAAGGAATATTTAAAGACTTTAAACTTGAAACTAAAGATGAAAAAAGAGAGTTAAGTGTTGCAGCGTGGCTTCATGATTGTGGTAAAGTAACTACACCTGAGTATGTAGTTGATAAAGCTACTAAATTAGAAACTATTTATAATAGAATTCATGAAGTAAGAACAAGGTTTGAAGTTGTTCATAGAGATATTACAATTAAAATGTATAAAAATATTTTATCGGGTTCTGATGAAAAGATAGAAAAAGAAAAACTAGAAACTGAACATAAAAAACTTTTTGAAGAGTTTAGCTTAATTGCTAACTCTAATATTGGTGGAGAGTTTATGAAAGATGAAGATATTTCTAAAGTAGAAGAGATATCAAAAAGAACTTGGATAAAATATTTTGATGATACACTTGGTTTATCATTTGATGAGTTATCAAGAATAGAGAATAGTAATAGTACTTTTCCAAAAAAAGAAAATCTATTAAGTGATAAAACAGAACATCTAATAAAAAGAGAGCACTTCTCAAAAGAAGAGTTTGACAACTTTGGCTTCAAAATGGAAGTACCTACATATTTATATAACTTAGGTGAAGTATATAATTTAACTGTCAAAAAAGGTACACTTACACAAGAAGAACGATTTAAAATCAATGAGCATATGATTATGTCTATAAAAATGCTTGAGCAACTCCCCTTCCCTAAAATACTTGAAAAGGTTCCTGAATATGCAGGAGCACATCATGAAACTTTAATTGGCACAGGATACCCTAGAAAGTTAACTAAAGAGCAAATGTCAATTCCTGCAAGAATCATGGCAGTGGCTGACATTTTTGAAGCTCTAACAGCAGCAGATAGACCATATAAAGAAGCAAAAAGTTTGTCTGAATCCATCAAAATATTAAGTTTTATGGTAAAAGATCAACATATTGATGAAGATATATTTAAGCTATTTCTAACAAGTGGTGTTTACAAAGAGTATGCAAAAGAGTATTTAAAAGAAGAACAAATTGACGAAGTAGATATTTCTAAGTATGTATAAACAAACAATCACCTTTAGTGATTGTTTTATTTATTTATTAAAAGATGCTATATATTCAGATAAAATATCAAGTTCCTCATTACTTAAAGAACTAACTTGCGCAATCATTACACCTTTCATAGCAGCTCCATAAGTTCCTTCTTTATAACCAACTAAGGCATTTAGAACTTTTTCTTTATCCCAACCTTTGATAACATGAGATTTTCCTAAGGCTTGTTTTTCACCATTTTGACCATGACATCCAGCACACTTTAAATATAAAGATTTTCCATTAGATTCTACAGTTGAAGTCTTTTTTGTTTCAACGATATTGTTAATACTTGATTCAATATTAGTTTTTGCTTCTTTAGTTTTGTTAACTAATTCATTAGTTAACTCTTTTGCAACTACCTGAGCTTTTTCCTCAATACTTTTTGCAGCATCACTACTTTTTTGAGCTATTTGTTTTGACTCTTCTACGACCTTAGTAGCAACCTCTGAACTTGCATCTTTAACAACTTGAGTTATCTTAGAAGTAGATTCTTTAACTTGATCAACAAGCTTAGACTCAGCACTAGCCTCTTTTACTACTTCAGCAGGTTCTTGTGTTTTTGATTCATTATTTTCAGTACAGCCTGCAAAAATTCCAATTGCAAGAAAAGAGCTTAACAGTATTTTTTTCATTATCAATCCTTCTATTTTATAGATTCTATTTTTTTATTGTGTATTTTTTGTGGGGTTTGTTTCTAATGGTTTATATGTAAATTTAAATTCATCTTTTACAAAGTCTATCTTCACTTGCCCACCCTTTTTAAGTTTTCCAAATAAAATTTCATCAGTAAGAACATTTTTAATCTTATCTGAAATAACTCTATTAAGTGGTCTTGCTCCCATTGTTTTATCATAC
>Ga0193951_1001487_pt1 | contig 10401 bp, 7 predicted proteins | sample BB_2_MG_FD_140370 | JGI IMG/M metagenome (GOLD analysis project Ga0193951, IMG submission 140370) | Microbial mat bacterial communities from the Broadkill River, Lewes, Delaware, United States - BB_2_MG | ecosystem: Environmental > Aquatic > Freshwater > River > Microbial mats | place: USA... | reverse complement strand
TTTGCTGATGATGTATTAAAAAAGCTTACTAATTATGATGAAATATATGCGATTCCTATGTATCCACATTATTCAAGTACAACAACAAAATCTTCAATTGAAGATTTAATGAAAGTTGCCAAAAAATATAAACTAGAAAATAAAATAAAAACTATAGATTCTTATTATGATAATAAATTTTATAATAAAGCAATAGTTGAAAGAATTAAAGAAGCTTTAAAAGGTGAGGATTCAAATGACTTTGAACTTATTTTTTCAGCTCATGGCTTAACACAAAGAATTATTGATAAAGGTGATTTATACCAAAAACATATCTTAGCAAATGTGGAGTTTGCAAAAAAAGAGCTAGAAGAACAAAATATTAGCTTCAAAAATATTCACGTTGCTTATCAATCAAGATTAGGACCTATGGAGTGGTTAAGACCATATTTAGAAGATAAACTAAAAGAGATAAAATCAAAAGTGATTATCTATCCAATAGCATTTACAGTTGATAACTCAGAAACAGAATATGAACTTGATATGGAGTACAAAGAAGTAGCAGATGAATTAGGAATAAAAGATTATAGAGTTGCAAAAACTCCAAATCATCACCCTTATTTTATGGAAGCGATAAAAGAGATTTATCACTCTATTAGTAATTAAAGCCCTTTAAGGCTTTAATTTTTATCATACTACTTTCTAAAAGATCTATTAGCATCTCTTTTTGTAGTTTTTTTACCTTTAGTAGTTTTTCTAATACCTTCTGCTTTTGCCATCTTAGAAGCTTTAGCAGTCATTTTCTTTTTACTAACTGGTCTTTTATTTGATATGAAAATTCTAGGTTTTTTCTCAACTGTTTCAAAACCTTCTACTTCTCTTCTTGGAACATTGATGATTAATTCTTTTTCAATATCTTTCATCATTTTATAGTCTTTTACACTTAAAAGTGTAATAGCAATACCAGCATTTCCAGCACGTCCAGTTCTTCCTATTCTATGTGTATAATCAGCAATAGTTTCTGGTAAACTATAGTTTACAACAACTGGTAAAAGTTGAATATCAATTCCACGTGCAGCAATATCTGTTGCCACTAAAACTCTAATATCCCCTGATTTGAATTTTCTTAAAGCTTTTGCACGAGCAGTTTGTCTAATATCCCCATGCATACAAGAAGCAGGAAGTCCATCTAGCTCTAAGTGCTCAACTAATCCATCAGCTTCTTTTTTTGTGTTTACAAAAACTAAAACTTGTGAGTAGTTTTCTGAACCAATGATATATGATAAAACAGCTGCTTTTTTATCTGGGTCAACTTCAATAATTTGTTGCTCAATCGCTTTTACAGCAGATCTTTGTGGAGTAATCTCTATTACAACAGGATCTGATAAAAACTCTTTTGCAAGTTTTTTAACATTTTGAGTTAAAGTTGCAGAGAACATCATAATCTGTCTTGTAGGACCAACGTGAGGAAGTATTGCTTCAATATCTTCTAAAAATCCCATATCAAGCATAGTATCAACTTCATCGATAACTACACTTGTAACACTTGATAAATCAACTGTTTTATTTTTGATATGATCTCTTAATCTTCCTGATGTTGCAACAAGTATATCTATACCTTTTGCAATCTTTTTTTCTTGGTCTTTATTTGATACTCCACCAAAAACTACTGTTTTTTGGATATCCATATATTTAGAAAAATCTTCTATAGCTTTTGATATTTGAGTTGCTAGTTCTCTTGTTGGAACTAATATTAAAGCTCTTAATATATTTGTGTCTTGTTTTGTTTGAGCAAGTTCATTTAAAATTGGTAATAAAAATGCTGCTGTTTTTCCAGAACCACTTTGTGCAGTTGCTAAAATATCTTTTTTCTTTAATGCAATTGGTATTGCTTTTTTTTGAATCTCAGTTGCTGTTTTATAATCTAAATCTTGTATAGCACTGATGATTCTTTCATCTAAGTTTAATGAAGTGAAAGTTTTGATAACTATTCCTTTTTCTTTATTTATCGCGATTATATCTAAATATTCATAAGTTTAAAGTATAATCTTAAATATACATATTTAGGAAGAACATTGATAAAAAAAATTATATACCCAGTTTTATTAGTTGCATTGGCATATTTACTTCTAAGTAGTGAAGAATCAAAAGTAATTATTGCAGGAATTGCAATCTTTTTAATTGGTATGATTTTCATGGAAGATGGTTTTAAATTTTTTAGTGGTGGTTTTTTAGAAAGAATTTTAGAAAATAGTACAAATACTACAATTAAATCCATTTTTACAGGATTTCTATCAACTTCTATTGTTCAAAGTTCATCTTTAATCTCCATAATTGTAATTTCTTTTTTAACAGCAGGACTTATGAGTTTAAGTGGTGCTATTGGAGTAATATTTGGTTCAAATATTGGTACAACAACAACTGCTTGGATAATCTCATCTTTTGGTATGAAAATAAATATTGCAACATATGCAATGCCTATGATTATTTTTGGTGTAATATTTAAGCTTCTAAATGAAAAAAATATTCAAGGTATTGGAAATATTCTTATTGGATTAGGTTTTATATTTTTAGGAATAGAGTATATGAAAGATGGTTTTGAGACATTAAAATCTGGATTTGATTTATCGAAATATGCAATAAGTGGTTACCTTGGGGTATTGGTTTATATATTACTTGGAATTGTTGCAACAGTAATTATTCAATCAAGTAGTGCAACAATGGCTTTAATCATAACAGCCCTAGCTTCTGGACAAATAATCTATATGAATGCTTTAGAATTAGCAATTGGAGCAAATATTGGTACTACAATAACAGCTTTAATTGCATCTTTAGCTTCAAATTCAAATGGAAAAAGATTAGCTATCGCACATCTGATTTTTAATATGATAACAGGAGTTGTGGCTATTGTTTTTTTATATCCATTAGCTTCTTTAGTAGACGTAATAGCTATAAAAATTGGTATTTCAGACAATGAATATGCAATGAAGCTAGCTTTATTTCATACAGTATTTAATCTTTTAGGGGTTTTAATTGTTTCACCATTTATAAAAAAACTTGTAGTTTATCTTGGAACTTTATTTACAAGTGAAAAATCTTCTTCTTTAAAACCTATTTATTTAGATGATGTGGTTATCAAAATTCCAGATGCTGCTCTTAATGCAATAAAAAAAGAGATTATACATTTATTTGATAATGCAGTTGAAGTAATTTCGCACGCTTTATATTTACATAGACATAATTTTTTAGGTAGTGATAATATTGAAGCAGTTGTAAAAAACTCTAATTTATCTATAAAAACAGATGTTAATGAATTTTATTCAAATAAAATAAAAATTCTTTATGGTGAGATTATTCACTTTTCTTCACTTTCTCAAGAAAATATGAGTGATGAGGAAAAGAAGAGGGTATATGAGCTTAAATTAGCTTCAAGGGATATTGTTGAGGCAATAAAAGATATTAGAGAGTTACAAAAAAATATTTCTATTTATCTAAAATCAAATAATCAAGATATAAAAGATGAATACAATAATCTTCGAATAAATATAGCTAAAACAATAAAAATTATAAATGAATTAAAAGATTGTGAAAATTGTGAAGATTTAGAATTAAAAATAAATCAACTAAACGAAAACTTAAAAGAAAATGATGATATAAATAGTGATAAAATTGATAGTTTAATTAGAAAGAATCAAATCACATCAAAGATGGCAACATCTCTTATAAATGACAGTAACTATGCACAAAATATTATAAAAAGATTAATTGAAGCTGCAAATATTATTTGGAAGTAATTTTAGTGGTACCTCTGACCGGACTTGAACCGGTACAAGCATAGCTTACCAGATTTTGAATCTAGCGTGTCTACCATTCCACCACAGAGGCACAAAATTAAAGATTAAAAAAAGGACCTATCAAATAGATAGATCCTTTTTTAAGGGATGTTAAATAAACTTAATTATTTAGCTGCTACAGCTTCTTTTAAAGCTTTACCAACTTTGAATTTAGCTACAGTAGTTGCAGGTACGTTAACAGTTTTGTCTGTTCCTGGAACTTTAGCTGTTCTTGCTGCTCTATCAGCAGTTGCAAATGTACCAAAACCAATAAAACTAACTGTTTCTTTTTTTACTAAAGTCTCAGTAATTGTGTCTAATACAGCGTCAACTGCACCTTTTGCATCTTTTTTAGATAAACCAGCTTTTGCTGCTACTGCGTCAATAAATTCTGCTTTGTTCATAGAAGAACTCCTTATTTGAAATTAAATTACGTAAACTTTATAGTATTTAACCTTTATAATAGCTAAAACTAGGGCATTTGTATGAAAAAATAATAAAAATGATAATAAAAAATGTAATTTTTTAATGAAATGAGGGTTTTATGCTCAAAAGTCGGCAAGAATTCTCTAAAATAGCTATCTTTTTAACTAACTCATGAATGTCTCTATCATATACATAAGTTCCTACACCTTTTATGACCATTATGTTATTATTTGACTCTTTTAAATATTTTGTTATCTCTAAAGCATTTCTATCATACCATGTATTAAAATTACCTGGATCATAAATTGATACTTCTCCAAAAGTTGTTTTCCCAAAGTAATCTTCAAAAACCAACTTATCATGATCAAAAGTAAAAGCTGTTGTATATATTGGCATTCCAAATGCAATATATTTTGCTTCGTGGATATTTGTATATATTGTTGCATGAATATGTGATTCCATACTGGCCATTTTCCATCTATAATCTTGTTTGTTTATATTTAACTCACAAAAAGAGTTCGCACCCATTTCATCAAAAATCGCATCGGCGGTATTTATTAAAAAGTTATCTTGATCCAATTTTGCAGAAATTGCACCATGGTAAATACCAAAGAAATTTTTTCTAAACATTGTTAAAGATAGGTCAGCAAGTAAATCAACTGTAGCTTTATCTAGCATTTTAAAAAGCCTTAAATATATTTTTGGATATTATATATTAATTTTAATAAGGACTGTTTGAATGCATATTCCACACATACCTGTTTTATATAAAGAGACACTAGAAGCTTTCAAAGATATAAAAGAGGGATATATAATAGATTGTACTACTGGTTTTGGTGGGCATAGCAATGGTTTACTAGAACAAAGTGAAACAATAAATTTAATTTGTAATGACCAAGATGATGAAGCTTTAGCTTTTTCAAAAGAAAGATTAGAAAAATATTCTCCTAGAGTTACTTTCAATAAAGGTAATTTTGAACACGTAATTGATACTTTTAAAGAATATGATATCAGAGGTGTTTTAGCTGATATTGGAGTTTCATCACTTCAACTTGATAAAAAAGATCGAGGTTTTAGTTTTGAAAGTGAAACTTTAGATATGAGAATGAATCAAAATCAAAGTTTAGATGCAAGTGTTGTAGTAAATACATATTCTCAAAGTGACTTAGAAAGAATTTTTAAAGAGTATGGTGAAGTTAGAGAATATAAAAAAGTAGCTTCTTTAATAGTAAATAACAGACCTTTTACATCAGCTAAAGAGATATCTGAACTTTTAGCAAAAAAAATGTCAAAGGGGAAAATACACCCTGCAACTCTTCCTTTTCAAGGAATAAGAATCGAAGTAAATGATGAATTAGGTGTTTTAGAAAGATTATTTGATTCATTAGAAAATGCAAAATTAAAAAATTGTATAATTGCCATTATCTCTTTTCATTCTTTAGAAGATAGAATAGTAAAAAACTATTTTAAAAAGTGGACAAAGTCTTGTATATGTCCTAGTGATGCTTTTAGATGTGAATGTGGAAATAACCACGCACTTGGAAAAGTAGTTACTAAAAAACCAGTAATTCCTACAAAAGAAGAGATAAAACAAAACCCAAGAAGTAGAAGCTCAAAATTAAGGATATTTAAATTTGATTAACTTAAATGCTAAAAATTCAATTTTAATTGTTTTTACTATTTTAATCTTTGCTTTGGCTTTATTTATTCCAAAGATTTATTTACGAAATAATATATATTATATTAGTAAAGATATTAATAGATTATATGCACATTATATTTCACTTCAAGAGGAAAATAAGTTTTTGGCACAACAACTTGAAGATATGAAATTTAAAAATCAAATTATAGATTCACTTCTATTTAACCCACTGGAGCAAAAAAAATGATAAAAGCACTAATAGAGTTTTCTTTAAGAAAACCTATTTTAAACCACTTTATACTATTTTTCATACTTTTATTAGCCTTTTTTTCTTATTTTAAAATTCCAAAAGAAATATTTCCACCATCTGCACTTGACGCTGTTTTAATTAGCGGATATTACACTGGAGCAAGTTCTGAGTTACTTGATAAGATAGCAGTATCAGATATTGAAGATGAACTTTTAGGACTTAGTAGTGCTGATACTATATCTTCAACTATTAAAAATGGAAGTTTTAATATTCAAGTTGATTTAAAAGATGGTTATAAAGCAAATGAAGTAGTTGATGATGTAAAAGATATAGTTACAAAAGTAAAAACAAACTTACCATCTGATATGGATGAACCAACTGTAAAAGCGATTGAACTTGGATTTCCTTTGATAAATATTTCTGTTACTTCTAAACAAAATGATTCAAAAGAGTATTTAATTGAAGTGGCTAATGATGTAAAATCAAAAGTAATGCAACTAAAAGATTTATCTCAAGTTACAGTCTTTGGGAAAAGTGACAAAGAACTTTTAATAACATTTGATGATGAAAAAATTGATGCTTATGGATTAAATAAATTAAATGTAATAAATGCTGTTTCCTCTTTGAGTTCAATTTTTCCTATTGGTATGATAAAAGATAGTTCTAAACACTATTATTTATCAACTTTCAATGGCGAAAAAGATATTGAAAATATTAGAAATACAATCGTTAGAATAAACGGAATATCTTTATATTTAAAAGATATAGCTCAAGTAAAATATACTTTAGGTGATGTTTCAAACATCTCTCACTTTAATGGCAAAACAAATATTGCAGTTGGAATAAACAAAGGTGTTGAAGGTGATTCAATAGAACTTGTTAAACAAATAAAACAAATAGCAAAAGATTTTGATAAAAAATATAAAAATTTAGAATTTGACACCTATATTGACACTTCTGTTTGGATTAAAAATAGGTTAAATACAGTTGTTTCGAATATCATTTTTGGACTGATTTTACTTTTTATTGCTTTATTTATTTTTATTAATATTAGAATAGCAATTGTTATTGCTATTGGTATTCCAACTTCATTTATGATTGGTCTTATTGGGGCTGATTATATGGGATATAGTTTAAATATGCTTTCACTTTTAGGTGCTCTTATTGCTCTTGGAATGTTGGTTGATGAAGCTATTGTTGTGGGTGAAAATATATATAGACACATGGAAATGGGAAAAGATAAATTTACAGCAGCACGAGATGGAGCACTTGAAATGTATCCAGCTGTTTTAACAGCAACTGCCACAACTATATTTGCTTTTTTACCTATTTTATTAATGACAGGAGAAGTAGGGAAGTTTATGCAGATACTCCCTATTATGATTACTATCTTACTTATTAGTTCATTGGTTGAGGCATTTTTCTTTTTGCCATTACACGCGCAAGAGATACTAAAAGTTAGTCATGGTGAAAGAAAATCTCATAAGGTTTGGGATTTTAATTTTAGGCTTTATGGAAATATTTTAGAATTTTTACTAAAAGGTAAATATATTGCAATTATTTTGATGGTAGTTCTGATTTTTGTAGGCTCTTATATGATATTTAAAACACAGAAATTTAAATTTATGCCTTCTTTTGATTCAACTCAACTTTATATAACTGGATCAGTAGGAGTTGGTAAAAAAATAGAACAAACTGAAAAAATGGTATTTGAACTTGAAAAGAAAATATTAAATTCAGTTGATTTAAAAAATGTTGTAAGTTCTATTAGTTCTGTAACTGGTATGAAACTTGATGGTAAAAATCAACCACATTATGAAGAGTTTTATTTTCAGATTTTTGTAAATTTATATGAAAGAGCTCCTGTTAATGTATTTGAAAAATATGTTAATCCATATCTTTCACCAAAATATGATGATACAAATATGATTAGAACTATAACTGCACAAGATATGGAAACTCATTTAAAAGATCTTTTAAAAATGGATATAGAATCTGATAAATTTGATGAACTAAAAGTATTTGTACCACAAACTGGAATTGTTAAAAATGATGTTGAAATTGCAGTATCAGGAAGTAAAGATGAAGTTTCAAAAGCAGTTATTAAACTAAAAGATTCACTTTCAAAAGTAAAAGGAGTATCAAATATTGCTGATGATTCATTGATTGGAAACTATGAACTTAAATTTAAAGTAAATTCATATGGAAATAATATAGGAATTACAGAGCAATCAATTTTAAATGAATTAAGACCTTTTTATTTTAAAGGTACTTATTCTAAGATGTTTGATGAACAAGGTATTGTTGATATTGTATTTGAAAGCAAATCAAAGGATTTATTAAGTAGTTTAGATACTTTTGAAATAAATACAGCATCTGGACAGAAAGTTCTTTTAAAAGAGGTTGTAGAGTTTATTAAAGTACCTGCTTATTCTCAAATATTTAAAGAGAACAATGAACAAATTATAAGTATAACTGCATCTTTAAATAAAGTAACATCAGCAGAAGTTTTTGAAACTTTGAAAAAAGATATAGATGAGCTTAGAAAAAATGTAACTTTAGAAATAAAAGGTGAACAACAAGAAAATGAAAAAGTTCAACGAGAGATGGGACAAGCTGCACTTATAGCTATAGTTCTTATTTTTATGTCTTTAGTTTGGATGTTTGATTCTATTGTTAAACCTCTGATTATTTTAAGTACTATTCCTTTATCTATTTTAGGTGTTTTAATAGGACATGTAGTTATGGGAATAAATATATCTATGCCAAGTTTAATAGGAATGGTAGGACTTGCTGGTGTTATTGTAAATGATGGAATTATTATGATGGACTTTATCAAAAAAGCTAAAAGCTTAGCTGAGATGGTAGAGTTAGCAAAAATGAGGTTAAGACCTATTTTACTTACTTCAATTACAACTATTTTAGGTTTAGGAACTTTAATATTTTTTGCTTCTGGGCAAGCTTTAATTTTACAACCAATGGCTGTATCTTTAGGGTTTGGAATATTATGGGCTACTGTTTTAAACCTATATTTTGTTCCTATGGTTTATAGAATTATTTATTTAAGAAATAAATAGTTCTATAGTTTTTTTGCTTTTTTTATAATACTTTTAATCATATTATTAAAAACAAAATAGTGAATGGGAACTAAAATATACCAATAAAGTCTTCCAAACACTCCTTTAGGATAATAGTAAGCTGATTGAATAAGTTTATTGTCTTTTATTTTAAACTCAAGCCAGGCACTTCCTGGTAGTTTCATTTGTGCAAAAAGTAGTAATCTTTCATTCTCTTTTATATCAACAACTTTCCAAAAATCTAAACTATCTCCGATTCTTAAGTCATTCTGATCTCTTCTTCCTCTTTTTAATCCTACTCCACCAATCATTTTATCAAAAAAACCACGAATCTCCCACAGAAAATCAAAGGCAAACCAACCGTTTATTCCTCCAATACTCATAAAACTTTTATATATTTTTTCTTTTGATATATTTGAAATATCTAACTCTTTTCTGTCTAAAAAGATTGCATCTGCTAATTCTTGAGAATTTCCTTTATTCCAATCTTTACCAAGATTATCACTCCATCTACTTATTACCTGATTCTCTTCTATTTGTTTAACTGCAAGTCTAACTGCATCTATAAATAGTATGGGTTCTATTTTGGGAAAATATTTTTTAGCATTATCATTTTGAACTATAACTTCAGATTTTAAACCTTCTATTAGTGCTTTCGCAACTGTAAAAGGTACAGGTGTGAAAAGATTTAACCAATAAGAAGAGAGGTTAATTGATAAAAAGGGAAGGGGAATTATCAGTCTTTTTAATCCTAGAGCAGTTGCTGTTTGAAGCATCATTTCTTTGTATGTTAGTTGTTGACTTCCTATATCAACTATTATATTTTTATTCTCTTTTATATATAAACTTTCAAGTAGATATTCTAAAACATCATCAACTGCTATTGGCTGGGCTTTTGTGTTTACCCATTTTGGAGTTGTCATAACAGGAAGTTTTTCAGTTAAGTTTCTAATAATCTCAAAACTAGTACTCCCCGAACCTATAATAACACCAGCTCGAAGCCAGATAGTTTGAACTTCATTACACGAACTTAAGACTTCACCTGTTTCTAATCTACTTAATAAATGCTCACTTGTATCTTTATTTTTAACTCCAAGACCACCTAGATATATCACTCTTTTTACATTACACTCTTTTGCAATATCTATAAAATTCTGTGCTGATTGTTTATCTAAGTCTTTATAATTTTTATTA
>Ga0193951_1001486_pt1 | contig 10407 bp, 9 predicted proteins | sample BB_2_MG_FD_140370 | JGI IMG/M metagenome (GOLD analysis project Ga0193951, IMG submission 140370) | Microbial mat bacterial communities from the Broadkill River, Lewes, Delaware, United States - BB_2_MG | ecosystem: Environmental > Aquatic > Freshwater > River > Microbial mats | place: USA... | reverse complement strand
CCCACGATCTTTGATATATCATCTTTTATACCAATAAGCCCAAAAAGAACAATTGTTAAAAGTGCACCAATAGCAAAAATATTGTTTAGTTTGATACAAAATAGAGTTGCGACTATAGTTGCAAAGAGAAAAACTAATCCACCCATTGTTGGTGTATTTGATTTTTCTTGATGGGTTTTTGGTGCGAGTTCATATATGGGTTGATTTGCATTTTTTGATTTTGCCCATTTTATAAACTTTGGTATTAAGAACAAAGCCAATGAAAAAGAGAGGAAAAAAGCGATTCCTGCACGAACTGTGATGTACTGTAATATGTTGATTGAAGTTAATTGGTAGAGCCAGTAAAGCATATATTAATCCATTTATATTTTAATAAAGGTACATTTTAGTAAAATATTACTTATAAGTGCATAACAAAGGTAAAAATTGAGTAATAAAAATAAAAAAACGATACTAATCATCACAGATGGTATAGGTCATAGTCAAACACAAAATTTAAATGCTTTTAAAGAAGCAAAAACTCCGACTTATGATAGACTTTTTAAAGAGGTTCCAAACTCACTGATTCAAACTTCAGGATTGAGTGTGGGTTTACCAGAAGGACAGATGGGAAATTCTGAAGTTGGACATATGGCAATAGGAAGTGGAAGAGTTTTGTATCAAAACCTCGTAAAGATTTCTATGGCTATTGAAGATGGAAGTATGAAGAACAATAAAGTTTTAAATAATCTTCTTCAAGTAAAAGGCGACATACATATAGTAGGGCTTTTAAGTGATGGTGGAGTCCACTCGCATATAGATCACATCATTGGACTTGAAGAGATTATAAAAAATAGTGGTAAAAAAGTTTTTGTTCATGCGATTATGGATGGACGAGATGTCTCACCAACAAGTGGCATAGAGTATGTAAAACAGCTTGAAGAAAAAAATATAAATATCGCTTCTATGAGTGGACGATTTTATACGATGGATAGAGATAATAGATGGGAAAGAGTTAAGAGTGGATATGACGCTTTATTTGCAAAAGGCGTTACATGTAAAGAAAAACCGAGTGATTATATAAAAAGCATGTACGAGAAAGATATAACAGATGAATTTTGTGAACCTATTAGTTTTGGAAAAGGGATAAATGTTGATGATGGCGTACTTTTTGCGAACTTTAGAAATGATAGAGTAAGAGAGATAAGTAAAGCAGTTGGTGGCAAAAATTTTGAAGAGTTTAAAAGAGATTTTATACCATCAAAAGTTATTACTATGACTTCTTACGATAGCTCATTTGATTTTGAAGTAATGTTTGAAAGTCAAACTCCTAAAAATACTTTAGCAGAGGTAATTTCAAATGCAGGTCTTTCTCAGCTTCATACTGCAGAGACTGAAAAATATGCACATGTAACTTTCTTTTTAAATGGTGGTATTGAAGAGCCATATCCCAATGAAAGCAGAGTATTAGTTCCTAGTCCAAAAGTAAAAACTTACAATATGCAACCTCAGATGAGTGCAAAAGAAGTTTGTGATGAGGTAATACGAGCTATGAAAAGCAGATATGATTTTATAGTTGTCAATTTTGCAAATGGAGATATGGTAGGACATACTGGCGATTTTAATGCTGCAGTAAAAGCAGTAGAAAGTGTTGATAAAGAGTTAGGTCGTATATACGATGTTAAAGAAGATTATAATATAATTCAAATCAGCGACCATGGAAATTGTGAAGAGATGGTCGATGATAATGGTAACAAATTAACAAATCATACAACTTATGATGTGTTCTGTTTTGTTGATGCGGTTGGTGTAGATGAGGTAAAAAATGGTGGGTTAAATAACATTGCCCCAACTGTTTTAAAACTTATGGGATTAGAAATTCCAACGCAAATGGATGAAACTTTAATATAAATCAAATGGAGGGAAAAGTCCTTTTTAAATTCTATGCAAAGCATAAGCTTCAGTGCGAGGAATTTAAAAGGGACTTTGTTCCTTTTAAAGGAGACAATTAAATGAATTTTACAGGAAAAAATGTACTGATAACTGGAGCTGCAAGTGGAATTGGAAAAGAGATAGCAAAAGTTTTAGCTGGATATGGTTTAAAAGTATGGATAAACTATCGTTCTCGACCAGAAGCAGCAGATGCAATTAAAGAAGAGATTGAAGCTGAGGGTGGTGAAGCTGCTGTCATTGGTTTTGATGTTGTTGATGAAGATGCCTTTATAGAGGGGATAAAAACTATAGTTTCAAGTGATGGAGAACTTTCATATCTTGTAAACAATGCGGGAATTACAAATGATAAACTTGCAATTCGCATGAAAAAAGAAGATTTTACAAATGTTCTTGATGTGAATTTGACTTCGGCTTTTGTTGGTTGTCGTGAAGGACTTAAAGCGATGAGTAAGAAAAGATTTGGTAGTGTTGTAAATATAGCTTCTATCGTGGCTGAAACAGGAAATGCTGGGCAAGTAAACTACTCTGCGAGCAAGGGTGGTCTTATAACAATGACAAAAAGTTTTGCTCATGAGGGAAGTGCAAGAGGGATTAGATTTAACGCAGTAACTCCTGGATTTATAGCAACTGAGATGACAGATAAACTGAGTGATGAGATAAAAGAGAGTTACACAGCAAAGATACCTTTAAAAAGATTTGGTAATCCTAAAGATATAGCTGAAGCAGTAGCATTTTTGCTGAGTGATAGTTCTGCTTATATTACGGGTGAAGTACTAAAAGTAAATGGTGGAATGTATATGTAAAACTGCATAGTTTTGCATAACAAACTAGTTTTAAAGATAATTTAGATAAAATAACAAAAATTTTAAATAAGGAGCTGTAATGGCACTATTAGATGATGTAAAAGAAGTAGTTGTAGAGCAACTAAATGTTAATCCTGATGAGATTAAAGAAGATTCAAAGTTTGTTGAAGATTTAGGCGCAGATTCATTAGATGTAGTTGAGTTAGTAATGGCATTAGAAGAGAAATTTGATATAGAAATTCCTGACGCAGACGCTGAAAAAATCGCTACTGTTGGCGATGCTATAAAGTATGTTGAAGATCATAAGTAAGTAAAACTTCCCCACTAGGGGATTTTACTTTATTTTGTATAAAAGCTAAGGAGCAAATTTGAAAAGAGTAGTAGTTACTGGTATAGGTATGATAAATTCGTTAGGCTTAGATAAAGAGAGTTCTTTTAAGGCTATAGTAGATGGACAATGTGGCATTAAAAGCATTTCCTTGTTTGACACAGAAAAGCATTCTGTAAAAATAGCAGGCGAAATAACAGATTTTGATCCAACAACAGTAATGAACCCTAAAGAAGTAAAGAAAGCTGACAGATTTATTCAGCTTGGACTTGTGGCTGCAAAAGAAGCCATGGCTGATGCAAATTTTGATTCTTTTGATGCTGAGAGATTTGGGATTAGTTCAGCTTCTGGTATTGGTGGATTGCCAACAATTGAAAAACACTCAGTTATAAATCATACAAGAGGACCAAGGAGAATATCTCCATTTTTTATTCCTTCAGCACTTATAAATATGCTTGGTGGTTTTGTATCAATTGAACACGGCATTAAAGGACCTAACTTGTCTTCAGTTACAGCATGTGCAGCTGGAACTCATGCGATTTGTGAAGCATATAAGACTATTGCTTTAGGTGGTGCAGATAAGATGTTAGTTGTTGGCGCTGAATCAGCTATCAGTGAAACTGGTGTTGGTGGATTTGCTGCGATGAAAGCTTTATCAACTCGTAATGACGAGCCTTTAAAAGCTTCTAGACCATTCGATAGAGATAGAGATGGTTTTGTTATGGGTGAAGGTGCTGGGTCACTAATCTTAGAAGTATACGAAGATGCTGTAGCAAGAGGTGCTCATATATATGGAGAACTAGTAGGTTTTGGAGAGAGTGGTGATGCAAATCATATAACAACTCCAACACTAGATGGACCACTTCGTGCTATGAAAGCAGCACTTAGAATGGCTGGTGATGTAAAAATTGATTATATAAATGCTCATGGAACAAGTACAGCCGCAAATGATAAAAATGAAACTGCAGCGATAAAAGAGTCGTTTGGTGCGAGTGTGCCTGCGATAAGCTCTACAAAAGGTCAGGTAGGACATTGTTTAGGAGCTGCAGGTGCTATTGAAGCTGTAGTCTGTTTAATGGCTATGAGAGATGGCATTATACCTCCAACAATAAATCAAGAAAATTATGATGATGATTGTACTTTAGACTATACTCCAAATGTTGCGAAAAAAGCAGAGTTAAACTGTGTTATGAGTAACTCTTTTGGATTTGGTGGAACGAACGGCACAGTTATCTTCAAAAAAGTAAACTAAGGTGATTTTGTGGCTACATACTTAGATTTTGAAAAAAATATAAAACAAATAGATGAAGATATAGCATCTGCTCGCATAAAAGCAGATACTGATGCTGTTGAAATTTTAGAAAAACAACTTGAGAAAGAGGTTTCTAAAACTTATAAAAATCTAAGTGATTATCAAAAGCTTCAACTTGCTCGTCATCCTGATCGTCCTTATACTATAGATTATGTAAGGCTTCTTTTAAAAGATAGTTATGAGCTTCATGGAGATCGTGCTTTTAAAGATGACTTGGCAATTGTATGTTATATAGGGTATATCGCTGAGAGAAAAGTGATGGTGATTGGTGAGCAAAAAGGTCGTGGTACTAAAAATAAATTAAAACGAAATTTTGGTATGCCAAATCCTGAAGGATATCGAAAAGCACTTCGAATGGCTAAGTTGGCAGAAAAATTTGATATTCCAGTTCTATTTCTTGTAGACACTCCAGGTGCATATCCTGGGATTGGTGCGGAAGAGAGAGGGCAGAGTGAAGCGATAGCTAGAAACCTTTATGAAATGAGCCAACTCAATACAAAAACAGTTTCTGTTGTTATTGGTGAAGGTGGAAGTGGTGGAGCATTGGCAATTGGTGTTGCTGATCGTGTAGCTATGATGAGATATTCTGTGTTTTCTGTAATTTCTCCTGAGGGTTGTGCTGCAATTCTTTGGGATGACCCTGCAAAACAAGAAAGTGCAACAAAAGCTATGAAGATTACGGCAGAAGATTTGCATAGTATGGACTTAGTAGATGATGTAATAGATGAGCCTATAACAGGAGCACATAGAGATAAAGTAGCTGCTGCAAAAGCTTTAGGAGATTATTTCATGAAATCTCTTGAAGAGATGGATAAAATAAGTGATGAAGATAGAATGAATTTAAGATATGAGAGAATTTGTTCTATTGGTGCATACGAAGAAAAATAACAGATAAATTATCAACCTCTTACAAATTATACAAGTAAAAGCAATTATAAAATTTCAAGAATATAGAGAAGAAAGGTTAAAAGATTTTTAGCCTTTCTTAATTTAAAAGAAGGAGTGGCTCAAAAGAGCCACTTTTATTTAGTGAACTTCTCTCCAAATTTTAACTTTCCATAAGTAAGCTAAAATTGTAAATATTATCATAAATCCTATAACTTTTGGTCCAAGAGCATCTCTTTCTGCTTTCTTTCTATCACCAGTATTTTCCATGTAAGAAATAACTTGTTCTTGTGCTTGTTCCGTTAGACCAACTCTAGGCATTGCTGTACCTTTTAGTTGTTTTTGTGGATTGTTAATAAAAGTCTCTAGGTAGTCTTTGCCTTTTGATCTAATCATCATTGAAAGATCAGGAGGAGTACTTCCCATGTATTTAGTGAGTGCTTCAGTATCACTATTGCTAGTTATATTAGCATACTTCATACTATGACATCTTTGGCAAGCATCTTGAAATAACTCTTTATCTTCTATTTTTTGAGGAGCTACTGATTTAAGATAAGCAACTATATCAGCTACCTCTTGGTCTATATCTCCACCAAGTCCATAAAATTGAGTCATTGGATGTGGCTTATTTTCATTAAACTTATGCTCTACATTGAGTGCATGAGCAGGGTTTTTAATAAGAGCTGCTAAGAAGTTAGTATCATAAATAAGTCCAGATGAGCTTAAATCTGGAGGAACTACACCAAATGATGCAGATGCCGTTGCATCATCAAATGGACTTGTCATACCTTGTGATTTTAGTCCGTGACAACCTATACAACCAGCATTCATAAAACTTTCTGCACCTTTATTAGCATCACCAGTTTTGGTTTGAGTTGGTAAGTCTTTAAAAGCAAAATCTGCTGGAGCTACATGAGGATGCATTTGTGAATGAGCAAAAGGCTCAACACCAATATAAACTACAAGTGTGAAAAATATAACAACACCTAGTACTTTTAATTCTCTCATTTTGCACCTCCTGCATCTTTTTTAGTTATGAATGGAAGAGCCACAAATAGAAGTATAAATGTCATAGCTGCAACAAATCCAATCCAAGTATTAACACCTATAGGAGGAAGCTTACCATATACAGTAAGAACTATCATATCTACTAAAAGTATCCAGAACCAGATTTTAAATCTAGGTCTTTGATGTGCTGGTTTAACAATAGGGTCTCTGTCTAAAAATGGGAAAATCATAAATATCACATTTGCAAAACCAAATGCAGCAAGCCCAATGTCCATAGCTGCTATTGGACCAACAGGAAAGAAAAATCCTCTTAGTACTTCATAACTCCATAAAAAGTACCACTCAGGATATATGTGAGCTGGTGTTTTCATTGCATTTGCAGGCTCAAAGTTAATTGGATCCATTGCAAAGTTAAAGTGATAAAATGTAAGATAGAAAAATAGAGTTAGCGCAATACCTACTACAAAGAAATCTTTTGATAAAAATACTGGCCAAAATGGAACTACTTTAGACTCTTTTTTATTGCCTGCTAAATATTTTTCTGATTCAACATCAAAATCAATATTTTCACCTTCTTGATTATTTACATGAGGAATTCTTAAAGAATAAAAGTGAACTGCAATTAGTAAAATAATTACTAAAGGTAAAAGGAGAACATGAAGCATAAAAAATCTTGTTAAAGTTGGGTCTGCAACTGTAAAGTCACCACGAATCCATATAACAAGTGCATCACCAATTACTGGAATTCCACCAAATAAGTTAGTAATAACTTGTGCTGCCCAATAACTCATTTGTCCCCAAGGAAGCATATATCCACTAAATGCTTCAGCAGAGAACATACCAAAAAGAGCCATTCCCGTTAGCCAAATCATTTCACGGCCTTTTTTATAAGAGCCATAATAGATACCAGTAAACATATGAATATAAATTACTAAGAAAATTAAAGACGCCGCAACACCATGCATATGTCTCCATAACCATCCATACTCAACTTCTTGCATAATAGTATAGTTTACACTGTCAAATGCTAAGTTTACATCTGGTTTGTAGTACATTAAAAGAAAAATACCTGAGATTATCAGTATTTTAAATAAAACTACTAAAACAACACCCATTGCCCATAAAAAGTTGATATCTTTTGGAATCCAATATTCCGTCATCATCACTTTTGCTAGTTTTTTTGTAGCCAATCGTTGGTCAAACCAATCACCAATGCCATTAGCTTTTGTTATTTCTGCCATGTTTTACCCCTACGCTTTTGCTACAAGTTTTTCATATTCAGGGCCAGTTTCACCCAAAACAAGTTTTGTTCCATCTATCTTAAATGGAGGTATATCCATAGGACGAGGAGGAGGACCAAAAGTGTTCACACCATTTTCATCAAATTCACCACCATGACAGGCACATTTAAATTGTAATGTAGATGGTGCCCAAGTTGGGATACAACCAAGATGGGTACAAAGACCTATCATAACAGAGTAGTCAGCATTACCTACTACAACATCTCTGTTTACATTTTTTTTCATATCAGCCGTCTTTTTCAATATAAAAATTGGCTTTCCTCTCCATGTGATAGTACTTAATTGCCCGTCCTCCATATTAGAGAGATCGACTGTGGTAAATCCAGCAGCTTGTACGCTTGGAAGTGGATCCCAAGTTTGTTTCATTGCAACTAGCGAGATTGCCCCACCAACAGCAGCAAAGCCACCAAATGCCATGCCAAGAAAGTCTCTTCTACTTTGCTTAACCGCCATTATTATTCCTTTCGTATAGTTTTATTTATTTTAGCTAAATTTTATAATGAAAACAGTTGACTTTAGTCAAATGTCACTTTATAGTTATTATTTTATCATAAAAATATTATATATAGACTTATGTATTGACAGAATGGTATCAAAAAAAAATGTTAAAAAAATGTTTTTTTACAAATAAGTATATTTTTGGTTACATTCGATATACTTTTATATGAGTTTAAAACTACCTAAGAGTATTGCCAATCTTGATATGAGTGATATAGGCGATAATTTGTTATACTATCATTATAATGTTAAGCATATTATGAAACTTGATGCAAAAGGGGTAGATAAAGAATCTCCAAATTACTTGAGTGCATATCGTTCTTTTGAAGGAGCTGTATATGAAAACTATTTGTATGAAAAACTTCTTTTGTTTGCAAAAGAAAATCCACAACTAGGTAACTTTCTTTTAAAAGGACCTCATGCAAAAAATAAAAACTCACATAAAAATGCTTTACATGTAAGTAACAAAGGTCAGATTATTTATAAAACTCGCTCTACTGAACTTGGTGAGTTTGATGCTCTGTTTTTTAGTGAAAAGAAAATAATTTTTGTAGAAATGACTCTTATAAAATCTGTAACTAACTTAAAAAGAAGATTGAGAAAGAAAAAAGCACTTTTAGAAATACTCTTTCCACATCATCAAATAGAAGCACTTATAATTTTAAATAAAACTGTAAGTGGGAGTAAACAATTACCAAAATATTGTACAGTTTGGCTCACAAAACTTTTTGATGCAAAAGATGTTTATACCTGGCTAAAATCAAATCCAAGAGTTAAAAGAAAACCATTCATATATCCAAAAGCTTCAAATCTTGTAGATGATGATAAGCTCAAGACACACCCATTTAGATACTATAATACACTTACATGGATGATGCACTCTTTAAGGTCAAAACCAAACTCTATATTAAATGTAGAGTTTTTAAAAACAGAAAAATGTACAAGATATATTGATCTTTTTACTAAAGTATATATAGGGTATATGGATAAAAAAGATTTTCAAAATTTGTACCCAACTGTCCCTGATGTTACAGACAAAATAGCAGTAGCTATCGAAAAAGAGCATACGGGAAGACTTTTTTTGACTTATTTTATGCAATATAGTAGAAAAAATCTTGTGAATGTAGTGATAAAGAGCGGCAAGCCTACTGTTGTTAAAAAAGATCCTTTTGGTGTTTCTGTAACAGAAGTTTTTCATATATTACGAGAAATTGATGTTTCTTTTAAAATAACAATAAAAAATATACATGTTGCAGAGAAACTTTTGCTAACCCTTTAAAGATTTAAGTAAGCAAAAGTAACTCTTTAATTTATTTTTCTAATATCAACTCATTTGTTTTTATGATACATTTTTACATATATATGAAGAATATCAATTGCTGCTGGTGTCATACCGCTTATCTCACTTGCCGCAAAGAGTGTTGGAGGTGTAAACTTTTGCAATTTTTCTACTACTTCATTGCTTAATCCTGAGATTGAGCTAAAATCCATCATAGGTGGAATTTTTACATTGAGCATCTCTTTCATTTTGTCTATTTGGTCTTTTTGTTTTTCTATGTAGTTTTTATATTTTGCTTCTACTAGTATTTGTTCTTTTGAAGATTTAGCAAAATTAGCAATCTCTTCTGAGAGAAGTTCTAATTTTTCTAGTGTAAAACTTTTTCTTGCAACTATTTTTTGTAAAGACATTTTATCCGTAATTTTTTCTTCACCTAGTTTTGCTAAGTACTCTATGTTCTCTTTTGAAGGAGTCAAAAAAGTCTCTTCAAGGTATTCTAGCCCTTTTTTTAACTCATCTTGTTTGAGCACTACTTTTTCATGGGTTTTTTCATCAATGAGACCAAATTTGTATCCATAAGGAGTAAGCCTTAGATCAGCATTGTCTTCTCTTAAAAGCAGTCTATATTCTGCTCTGCTTGTAAACATACGGTATGGTTCTTTTGTCCCTTTTGTAACTAAATCATCGATAAGTACACCTATATATGCTTCATCACGACGTAGTATAAAAGGTTCTTCATCATTGCTACTCAAAACAGCATTGATTCCAGCCATGAGTCCTTGGGCTGCTGCTTCCTCATAACCTGTTGTTCCGTTGATTTGACCAGCACAGTAGAGTCCTTCTACTGTTTTTGTTTCAAGTGTATGTTTAAGCTCAACTGGGTTGATATAGTCATACTCTATGGCATAGCCATATCTTACAATTTTTGCATTTTCAAAGCCTACTATTGAGTGAAGCATGTCTAGTTGTGCTTCAGGAGGTAATGATGTTGTAAGACCATTTATATAGTATTCTGTTGCTTCAAGAGTTTGAGGTTCTACAAAAAGGTGGTGTCTGTCTTT
>Ga0193951_1001484_pt1 | contig 10416 bp, 12 predicted proteins | sample BB_2_MG_FD_140370 | JGI IMG/M metagenome (GOLD analysis project Ga0193951, IMG submission 140370) | Microbial mat bacterial communities from the Broadkill River, Lewes, Delaware, United States - BB_2_MG | ecosystem: Environmental > Aquatic > Freshwater > River > Microbial mats | place: USA... | reverse complement strand
TGGGATGACTGTATCAGATGTGAAAGGTTATGGAAGACAACAAGGACATTCAGAACTTTATAGAGGTGCTGAATATGTTGTAGATTTTTTAGCAAAAATCAAAATAGAAATTATAGTAAATGATGAAGATGTTGATTCAACAATTGCTGTAATTGTTGAATCAGCTAAAACAGGGAAAATTGGTGACGGAAAGATTTTTGTTACTTCTATTGATGAGGTAGTAAGAATTCGAACAGAACAGCGAGGTAGCGAGGCTGTTTAAAAATTTAGTCAAAGAAGAGTTTTTCTTCTTTGATTTAAATTATATCTTACTGTATAATTTTTATACAGATTTCATCTTCATAAACTTCTAAAAAAAATATATAATGTTTCTTAATAAACTTAAGAAGGGTTAGATATGGACTTACAATCAGTTAGTTATGTAATTGATACATTCTTTACAATTTTCGCGATGACATTAATCATTTTCATGGTTCCAGGGTTTGCTATGCTTGAAGCAGGACTTGTTAGAACTAAAAATGTTTCAGCAGTACTAATGATAAATACAATGATTTATGCAGTGGCATCATTAGCATTTTTACTTATTGGATACTCAATTGCATTTGGAGATTTCGGTAGTGACTCAATGTCAAAATGGGCAGCTTTTCTTTTTCAAATGGCATTTGTTGGAAAAGTAATTAATATCATGTCAGGTGGGGTTAGTGAAAGAGCGAAGGTTCTTCCTTTAGCGCTATTTACAGTTATTATGGGAGCATTTATTTATCCTGTAATTGTTAACTGGTCATGGGGAAGTGACATGTTAGCAGGTACTGTTTTAGATTTATCAATGTATGACTTAGCTGGTTCTACTGTTATTCATAGTACAGGTGGTTGGGCACTACTTGCAGCTATTTTAATTATTGGTGCAAGAAAAGGAAGATATCTAAAAGATGGTGCAGTTAGGGTAATACCTGCTTCAAATATTCCTTTAGTAACATTAGGTGCATTTCTTTTATGGATTGGATGGTTTGGATTTAATGGTGGTTCAGTAGGTTCAATTGCTTCAAAAGAGAGTGCTAATGCTGTTGCTTTAACTATTTTAAATACAAATACAGCAGGTCTTGCTGGTGCAATTTGTGTTGGTGCTTTTATGTATTTTAGATATAAAAAACTTGATATCACTATGGTACTAAATGGTGCATTAGGTGGATTAGTTGCTATTACAGCAGGACCTGATCTTTATGATATTTATACTCCAATTTTAATTGGTGCCATTGGTGGAGCATTAGTTGTATTTGGTGTATCATTTTTTGATAAGTTAAAACTTGATGACCCTGTTGGTGCATTGTCTGTTCACTTGTTAAATGGTATTTGGGGAACATTAGCCGTAGGTATTTTTGCATCAAATGGTGATGATATAACATTTTTAGGTCAACTAAAAGGTGTAGTAGTTGTTGCTATATTTGTTTTTGTTGTTTCATATGTAATATTATTTTTGATTAATAAAGTTATGCCTTTAAGAGCTGATAATGATGAAGAAATGCAAGGTCTAGATGTGGAAGAATGTGGTCTAGAAGCATATCCAGAATTCAAAAGAGCATTTTAAATAATGCAAATTTAAAAATAATTTGCTAAAATATAAGAATTAAAAAAAGGATTTAATAGTGAAAAAAATAGAAGCAGTAATTAAACCGTTTAAATTAGAAGATGTAAAAGATGCTTTAACAGAAGCAGGAGTTACTGGGATGACTGTATCTGATGTTAAAGGATATGGAAGACAACAAGGGCATTCAGAACTTTACAGAGGTGCTGAATATGTTGTTGATTTTTTACCTAAAATTAAAATTGAACTAGTTGTAGCTGAATCAGAAGTTGATAGTACAATTGATATTATAATCAACTCTGCAAAAACTGGTAAAATTGGTGATGGAAAGATTTTTGTTTCGCCAGTAGAAAAAACAATTAGAATAAGAACAGGAGAAGAAGGGGAGGATGCAGTTTAGATGCAAACTTTTGAAATTAATGCTGCACTAGATATGCACCTTCATCTTCGAGATGAAGATATGTTGAGACTTGTAGGCCCACTAACTTCTGAAACATTTAGTGGTGCTCTTATCATGCCTAATTTAGTTCCTCCAATCACTACAAAAGAGGCACTTTTAGCATATAAAGATAGAATCAATGAAGCATGTATTGAAGATAAATTCACTCCTCATTTAACACTATTTTTCCAAAATAATTACACATATTCTTTTTTAGAAGATATCAAAGAAGATATCATCGGTATAAAATTATACCCTGCAGGAATTACTACTAACTCTGAAACAGGAGTTGCATCAATGGATGTTGAAGTATTAAGACCTACTTTAGAGTCTATGAGTAAATTAGGTATTCCTTTATGTATTCATGGTGAAACAAATGGTTTTGTTATGGATAGAGAGAAAGAGTTTATGCCTATTTATGAATCAATTGCAAAAGCTTTTCCTGATTTAAAAATAATCATGGAACATATCACTACAAAAGATGCAATTGAATTACTAGATAAGTATGATAATCTTCATGCAACTGTAACTTTACATCATTTACTTATTACTCTTGATGATGTGGCTGGGGGGATGTTAAATCCACACCTTTTCTGTAAACCAATTGCAAAGCGACCAGAAGATAGAGATGCTTTATTAAATGCAGCCTTAAAAGCTCATCCAAAACTAATGTTTGGAAGTGATTCTGCTCCTCATCCTAAGCATAAAAAAGAGTGTTGTGGTTGTGCAGCAGGTGTATTTACTTCTCCTATTGCATTACAAGTATTAACACAACTTTTTGAAGAGAATGATTCTTTAGAAAATTTAAATGCATTTGTAAGTTTAAATGCAAGAAAAATTTATAATCTAAAACCTATTGAGAAAACTATTAAATTAGTTAAAAAGAATTTTGTTGTACCTACAACGTATAATTATAAAGGTGAAAATGTAGTTCCAATGTATGCTGGTGAAGTATTAAATTGGTCTATTGAATCTATTGAAAACAAGGAAGTTTAAGACTTTCCTTGTCTCTCTTTTAGAAGTCTTTTGATATTTTCACTAGACTCTTTTGATTTCTTTATTCTATCTTCTCTCATTGCTCTTAATGAGTCTAGAGTCTCTTGTTTCTCATGGTCAATATTTGCTTCTATTTGAATAGCTTTTCTATTACTTTGAATACCTGAAACAGCAAGAAACTTCTCTGTATTATTAATATAAACTTTTGATGAAGGTGAACTTGCATTTTTACTAAATACAATAACATCATCAGGTTTTAAATCTAATAATTCAGATACACTCATTTCTGTTTCTGCCATAATAGCTTCAATTCCCATTTTAGCACCAGAAATAAGTGTTGTAATATCTTTTTTTCTACTTGCTTTTTTATTTCTTCCTTCTGAGAATATTCTTTCAACAATTTTATTTAAAAGTGTTTCAATATATGAAATTGGGTAACAAATTGATAAGAAACCAGACTCTTCATCAATAGTGATTTCAAGAACAACTAGCAACACAATTTCATGGTCAGAAATAATTTGAATTGCATTTGCATTTGTATCTCTAGATTCAATTTTAAAGTTTAAAGTTGTTACTTCATCCCAAGCTCTATATAAATGTTTTACAAACATTTTATAAAAGTGTTCAAAAATATTTACTTCAATCTCTGTTAATTCTCTATCAAGGTTATCACTTGCTGCAACAGCACCACTTCCTAGAAGTTCAGCAATAATTTTATGTGAAATTCCTGGGTTACACTCAATTACTATTCTTCCTTCTAGGGGTTTAATAGAAAGTGTATTTAGTGATGTTAACTGAGGAATTGAAAGAATAAACTCTCCATAAGTCATTTGCTCAATAGAGTATAGTTTAATGTCTACTATCTTTCTAAGCATAGCAGAAAGGTCTGTAATTAAATCCCTTAACATTTTGTCATGTAGTGTTGAAAATGCCTTAAATTGTTCATTTGAGATTCTATTTGGTTTTTTAAAATCATAAATAGAATAGTTTTTTTCTTTGGATACTATTTGATCTTCGGCTGCCGTTTCAATCTCTTCACCGGCATCGGCAATATCTAAAAGTGCATCAATTTCATCTTGACTTAAAAATTCAGCCATACTATCCTCTTATCTCTAGTTCAACGTCAAGAGCGCCTAGCTCTTTGATCATTTTTAGTGTATCGATTATATCAGTAATTGGAAGTTTCATAACTTTCATTGCTCTTACTAAATCAGATACAGTTGGTGTTTTTTTTGTGTTCATCAAAGTGTTGTCAACATTTATTGCAACAGGCTTGTTATCAAGTTTTACATCATCACCAATATCTTGACCTGCATTGATTTTTTTATCATCCCACTGAGCTTCAGTAAAATCAGATTTTTTAATTCTAATTGTAAAGTCTCTTTTAGCAATAGTTACAGGACCAATAGGGATATCAAGACCAGCAATAATTGTCTCTCTTGCCACATCAATAATAATTTTCTTTTTGAAAGTTGAGTCTAGTTCAATACTTTGAATATCAGATAAAAATTTAACCATTGAAGTATTAGGTGGTCTTTGAATATGAATAGTTCTTGTATCTAAAGCTAGTGCAATAGGTTTTTTAAAAAATTCATTAATCTTTTTTTCTACCAAATATGCTTGCTTAGCATCATTTTTAAGTAAACTTAGTTTTACACTATCTTCTTTTCCTAAAGAGTATTCTACTTCATTTTCAACAGTTGCACCATCATATATAAATCCAGTTGTTTCATTCTCATTATCAGCAACAATTGAGCCTTGTGCTAGAGCGTATACTCCACCATCAACAGCTTTTAGTTGAGTTAATAATAATTCTCCATTATCAATAGATTTTGCATCACCAATTGCAGATATTTTTACTTTAATCTTGTCACCTTGTCTTGCAAAAGCAGGTAAACTAGCTGTAACCATCACAGCAGCAATATTTTTTGACTTTATAGAAGAAGCAGGAATTTTTATGTAAGAGTTTCGAAGAAGGTTTTGTAAACTTTGCATAGTAAACTGTGACTTATCTCCTGAGCCAGGAAGACCTACTACTAATCCATATCCAATTAGTTGATTGCCTCTGATTCCTACCACATTTGAAATATCTTTAATAGTTACTGCAAAAATACTTTGTGTTAAAAATAATAAAACTATAAAAAACTTCAATACTACACCTTGTTCATAATTGGAAATATTTTATCTAAAATTTTATAAAAACAAGGTATAATTTTTATAAAAAATAATTTTAGGGCAATCTTTTGACTATATACATTTACGGTAGTGAAAGTTTTAAAAGTGAAATACATGATGTTTTAAATCATTCAAACATTAAGTTTAGACTTGATGATAAGGGTGAAATAAAAGATTTAAAGACTTTAGATGAATTAAAAGAAGCAATTGAAGATAACCCTAATAATATATACTTAATTGATGATTCCAAAATTGTAAAAAAGAATATTTTTACTGAAAAAATAAAATTTTTAAAGCCAAAAGATGGAATATCACAAGAGTATCTTTTAGATCATGGTATTGGAGATGTATCTGTTGATTCAATTGATGAATTATCAAAGCATATTATTAGAAGATTGGATTCTGTGGTTAAAGAAGAAGATTCAATTGATGATATTCAAGACTCAATTATTGAAATAGTTGAGGGTGCTTATGAAGAAGATTCTTCAGAAACTTTAGAAAATGACAATGATGAAAACGTAGAAGAAATTGAATTAGATGATGAATTAAGTGCACTATTGTCATCATCTAGTGATGATGATTCTTACTTTCGTGATGACACGGAAGATGAAAAAAGTGATGAAGAAGCATTAGCAGATATTTTAAATCAAGTAGAAGAAGTTGAAATTCCTATTAATGAGAATAAAGATTTAGAAGGTACAGAGCCCTTAAACTTATCTTCAAATTTAGATGATTTGCTAGTACAGTTAGAAGAAAACCATAATGAGCAACTATCTAGTGCTGATAAAAATGATGAGCTAAATGATACGAATAATGATTTTGATGAATTACAAGATGTATTAAATCAAATAGAAGAAACAGAAGTAAAAATAGAAGAAGAAAGTAAGACCGAGCAAATTGACCCATTAAAAGATTTGAATTTTGATGATAATTTGGATAATATAAATGATAATAATACGAGTATACAGTCACATATAGATGAAAATACTCAAGGAGAAAAAATGTCAAGTGATTTTTCAGAGTTTGATACTTTAAATGAGAATGAAATTCTTGCAGCACTAAATGGAATAGATAATGTAACTATTACAAAAGAAGATCAAAATAAAAGAGAATTGACTTCTGAAAAAGTGACAGCTAATAGCCCAAGTGGTATAAGTGTAGATGGTTCTAATACAGATGATATTGCAAAGCTGATTTCGCAATTATTAAACAATAAAACATTAGAAATTACTATTAAAGTTAAAGAATAGTATGGATTTAATTGGTATTGCTGAAAATACTGTAAAAATTATTTTAATTTTAGGGCTACCTTCATTAATTGTTAGTATGGTCATTGGTCTTGTGATTTCAATTTTTCAAGCAGTAACACAAGTTTCTGATGCATCACTAACTTTCGTTCCTAAAGTTATTGTAGTGTCAATATTTATCTTAATAACTCTACCTTGGGTTGGAGATCATATTACAACTTATACAAAAGATCTTTGGGATTTAATTTTAGTTTTTGGAGAATAGTTTATGATAGATAAATTGTATAATTTAAAAAAAACTCAAGCAGATCAAAAATTTATGCAAAAAGCACAACTTCAATCAAAACTAAATCATATTGAAGCAGAAATAATGCTAACTGAAAACCAGATGAATAGTGCAGGGGTACAACAGTTTGGAGCTATTTCTGACTTTGCAGTATTGGCAATGCATAAAAATACAATGAAAGAACATATTAAGGAACTTCAAAATCAAAGAACACCTGTACTTAAACAGATAGAAATAGTTGTTGAGGAAATTATAGAACTTCAAAAAGAGACAGAACAGTACGAGTATATGTTAGATGAGTTAAAACAAGAAAAACAGATGAAAATTCTTAAAGCTGAAATGGAAGCATCAGAAGAGTACATGCAAAGTAAATATATCAGTAGGTAAGGAGACAATTTGTCAAAAGTAATAGTATTAATTTTAATTTCACTTACAATGTTAACTGCACAAGAGCAAAGAACTACTAGTGCAGCTTTGATAAAACAGAAAATTGAAGTAAAAGAGTTAAAAAAAGAGTTAAATTCTTTCTATAACAAAAAAGAAAAAGAGTATCAAGAAAGAAAAAAAGAGTTATTAACTTTAATAAAAAAAGTTGACAATGAAAAAAAAGCAATTGAAAAAATTAAAAATGAAAATCTTCAATTACTTAAAGATATTAATGGTGAAATTCAAAGTAAAACATCTCAAATTTATAATAAAATGAAACCAAAAACAGCAGCTTCCATTTTTAATCAAATGATTAATGATGGTAAAGTTGAAGATGTTTTTGATATAATCTTAAGATTAAAAGAAAATAATGTGACATCATTAATGAAGTTTTTAAGCCCAAAAAACGCAGCAGTATTAACTATTATGCTAAAAGACTATAGGGTTGAAGATCAAAACGAAGGGTAATTATGGCAGACGGAAATAACGAAGAAAAAAAAGCTAGTGGAGGAAAGGGATTAATGATAGTGCTTATAGCACTAGTAGTTATCTTATTATTAGCAATTGGTATTGGTGGATATTTAGTAATGAGTAGTGGAATACTAAATGGACAACAAGGACAAGAACAAGTTCAAAAGCAAGAATCAGGAAGTTCTGATGAAACTTATAAAGTTGCAATAAATGATTTAGTTCTTAATATTACTAATGCAAAAGGTAGAGAAAAGTTAATGAAATTATCTTTTCACTTAAAAAGTACAGAGCCAACAATTGAATCAATTGTAGAAGAATACAAACCTGAAATTGTTGATGCAGTTATTGCACAAATAAGTTCACGAAGCTCAGAAGAATTATTAACTGTTGGTGGAAAAGCATTGTTAAAAGAAGAATTAATGGAAGATATAAATAATATTATTAATGAAGTTACTTCAAAAAATGAAGATATTAAAAGAAATAATGTACAAAATATATTATTCACAACTTTTGTAATTAAATAAAAATGATAGTAGCAGTTAAAACAAATAATAAAAAAAGATTTCTAATAAAATTAGTATCTACTAGTGCAGTTATTATTATGTTTATTGCATATTACTTTCATATGAGTAATGAGTTTGCAAATCAACAAAAAAAAGAACAAGAACAAAAGTTAAAAGCCATTGAAATTGATACTAAAAAAGCTAAACAAAATAAATTAGAAAGAATAATTTATAGAGAAGTTGAAACAGCTGTTGATTTAATTGGTCAAAGAAATATTCAAGATGTTAAAATTATTTCAGATAGAGTGTTGATAATTGCTGATGTAGAAACAAATCTAGATGCACTTAAAGTTAGATATGGAAGTACGGCATTGATCAAAAAAGATTTAAAAAATGTAAAAGTTGCAATAGATTTAAAGTATGTAATTGAGAGTAAATTAAATGACACAAAATAAATATTTATTACTGCTAGTTCTTCCATTTTTATTTGTTGGGTGTACTCCTGAACCAGAAATCAAGTTCGAAAAACCAAGATTACAAGTTCCAAAAGCTGAACCAAAAATTCAAAGGAAAAAAGGGTCTTTATACTCTATGAGAGGGCCTTCTTTGTTTGCGGATAAAAAAGATTTACAAATTGGTGATATAATACAAGTACAAATTAGTGAATCGTTAAGTTCTAATACAAATAGTAAAAGAGAGCTTTCTTCTGATAGTGATACTTCTTTAGGTGGAGGAATGTTTACTCCTATGGCAGGTAATGCTCTAAGTGGTGTAACTAAGAATATTGCAAATAAAGCAAATCCTTTACTTGGAGTTGATTTTGGTACAAAAAGTACTTCTTCAAATAGTGGAGAAGTAAAAACAAATCTAAGTGAAACTTTCTCAACAAGTGTCTCTGCAATAATTGAAGAAACATATCAAAATGGTAATTACTTGATACGAGGTGAAAAACAGATGTTAATTGATGGGCAATTACAATCATTAGTTTTAACGGGAATAATTAGACCTTATGATATAACACCTGATAATTCTGTTTCTTCTGCACAAGTAGCAAATATGAAGCTTTTATATAAAAAAGACGGTGAAGAACAAGATATGCTAAGAGTACCTTGGGGAACAAAGGTAATTAGAATGTTTTGGCCATTTTAATCTAATTTTAAGAAATGTAATGCGATAATTAGTAAGATTATCCCAAAAAGGAGCACATATGCTAAAGTCTTTAAATGTGGCACAAAGTGGACTTAATGCCTCTAAAATAGCCATAGAAAATGTATCAAACAACCTAGCAAATGAAAATACTCCTGGGTATAAAAAAAGAGTTGTACAATTAAGTGAATTAGAATTAATTGATTCTAGATTTACTGGACGTGGAGTAAGAGCTGATTCAGCTTATAGAATTACTTCTCAATATATGTATGACAATATGATGAATGAAAACACTAAGTCAAACTATTATGGCACAGTATCCAAAATAGTTGGTAATATTGAATCAATGTTTCAAGAAACTGAAGACAGTGGATTTTCAAGTGATTTAGATAGATATTTCCAAGCAATAGAAAACCTAAGAACTAATCCAAACTCAGAAATATATAGAACTACATATAAAACTCAAGGTTCAGTACTAGTTGAATCTTTAAAAAACCTATACTCAAATATTGAAAAAGAAGAAGAATTAACTAAATTATCATTAGAAGAGAATGTAATTAAAGTTAATAATCTAATCAATGAAATTGGTGCTGTTAATCAACAAATGGGACAGCATATAGAAGCTTCGAATGATTTACTTGATAAAAGAGATTCTCTTGAAAGAGAATTGTCTCAATACGTAGATATTGATGTGGATAGAAGTAACAATGAATATACTCTTAGAGTTGGTGGAGAAATTGCTGTTAGATATAACACTAATATTAGAGAGATAAATTTAGTTGAAGAGTATACTCCTCAAATTGATAGATTCTCTACAAACCCTCCATCTGGAAAAGCTGGTGATGCAATTGCAGAAAATTATGATATTGGACCTGGTGATAAAATTTCATACAAGTTCAATAATGAATTTGAGGTATCGGTTGAAATAGGAAGTAACAAATATTCAGATGGTGATGGAAATGAATATGAAATTGATTTTGATGGTGATGGTGAAGCTGATGTAGTTGATGAAAGTAACTATATTAGAGCATTATCTTTTGCTATTAATAGTAACAAAGATATCTCAGAACATGTACAAGCTTATAATGGCGATTATTCTCTTGATGATGAAGGTAATATTGTTGATAAATTAGATCAAGATGAAT
>Ga0193951_1001483_pt1 | contig 10418 bp, 10 predicted proteins | sample BB_2_MG_FD_140370 | JGI IMG/M metagenome (GOLD analysis project Ga0193951, IMG submission 140370) | Microbial mat bacterial communities from the Broadkill River, Lewes, Delaware, United States - BB_2_MG | ecosystem: Environmental > Aquatic > Freshwater > River > Microbial mats | place: USA... | reverse complement strand
TCTCACTCATAGCCATACGACATGGACGATTTCGCTTGATACTTCCATCAGCAATTAATTGTTTCTCCCATTGTGGGATAAATACGCGACAAAAATCATCGACATCACAGAATATTTCAACTAGTTTATTCATGCCCGTTCCTTATTATCTTTCTGTTTTTTCTTGGTCGAAAGATCGGATCGTGGAACGGGCACTTAGTTCAATTTAATTAATTCTTATCCCGAGCTGAGGTTAATTATTAAATAAATAACGATGTCGTTGGTGATTTTAGCAAGTAGAAATGATCACATAACTAGTGAGATTGGTATTAAATATCATTGTTAGGTAACAAGTCGAACAAGAGGTATAAACCGCCTACGTATCTTATGTTAATGTGTAGGCGGTTATACTAATAAGTTTAAGCTTTTAGCTGATTACCTATAGGTAATTGTCTAATGCGTTTACCACATGCGGCAAAAATAGCATTGCATAAAGCTGGAGCGTAAACTGGCGTGGCTGGTTCACCAACACCTGCAGGAGGCGCATCACTAGGAATAATTTCTACCTCTATTTCTAGCGGACAATCATTCATACGTGGCACACGGTAGTCATGAAAATTACTTTGCTGTACACGACCTTTATCGAAAGTAATGCCTTCGCTGATCGCTGCTGTAATCCCATAAATAGAGCCACCTTGCACTTGGTTTTTCACGGTGTCGGTATTCACTACCGTGCCAGCGTCAATGCTTGCCCATGATTTAATTATTTTCAAATCACCTTTGTCTGAAACTTCTACTTCAACCACAGTGGCTACATAGGTTAAGAAACTTCTATGTGCTGCTATCCCTAAACCTCGGCCTTTAGGAAGCTTTCTACCCCATTTACTCATTTCAGCGACTTTTTCAATAACATGACGTAATCTACCAATATCTAACGGGTAAACAGCTTTATCACCGCCGTAGTTATCGTATTCAGCATTTTGCTCAGTTACATCAACAATACGATCGGGGCCAATTGTTTCTAGCAAATAGTCTTTTTGATCACGTCCTGCTTTATGTGCGGCTTCCGCAATAAATGACTGAATAGCAAAGGCATGAAATATATTCGATACTGAACGCATCCAACCAATTCTTGCTTTAGCTGGCGCTTCACCATTTTCTAATTTCATATTAGGCGTATTAATAGGGTTATCAGTAAACCCTAAACGTAACTCTGCGCTTAGTGGACTAGTCGCACCTTCCATAAAGGTAGAGGCTAAAGGCGAAAAAGCAGTGCGGTGTAAATAGGCTTCTATCGCACCATTTTTATCTAGTGACGCTTCAATGTGTTGCGCTGAAACTGCATGGTAGAAACCATGTTGTATATCATCTTCACGCGTCCATTGAACACGAATAGCCTTACCTGTTTTCATCGAAAGGTAAGCGGCTTCTGCTGAAAAATCAGGTTTAGACTTACGTCCAAATCCACCACCTAGCATAGTAACATGGACATTAATTTGCTCTTGTGGCTGGCCTACCATAGCCGCTACTGTTGCCATATCAGCTTGCGGGTTTTGTGTTGCAGCCCAAACGTCGACATGGTCTTTGTAATACATTGCGGTTGCACAAGGCGGCTCCATTGGTGCTTGTGCCAAATGCGGTGCATAGTAATCAGCTACTAGCTTATCACTGTCTTTGACTAGAATACTTGTTGCATCTCCTAGCTCTCGTACTGACGACTGTGACGAAGCCACTGTAGTTAGCAGGCTCTCTTTGAATGCTGCTGAGTTATAGTCACCATTTTTACCGTCTTCCCATGTTACTGTTAATGCTTCGCGGCCTTTCATGGCAGCCCAAGTATTATTGGCAATAATGGCAATACCACCTTTAGGCTGGAACATAGGTGCCCCTTGCGGTGCAGGAATTTCTACTATATCTACAACGCCTTCTATTGCTTTGGCAGCTTTTGCGTCAAAACTTTTAACTTTGCCACCAACAACAGGAGGTCGAACAATCATTGCGATCAGCGCTTTAGGCTCTAGTACATCAGCCGCAAATATTGCTTTTCCGGTTACAATATCTTTTAAATCAATATGTTCCATCGCGGTATTAATGTAACGCCACTCACTACGCTTTTTAAGCGGAATTTTAGCTGTTTCTGGTGGTGTAATATTTAATGCGTCGTTTACTAACTCAGCATAAGTTAATGTTTTCCCAGATGTATGGGTAACAATGTGCTGTTCTGCTGAACATGCGTCTAAAGAGACACCCCAACGCGTAGCCGCGGCTTGTCGCATAAGATGGCGAACACTTGCACCCATTTCACGTAAACGTTGCATATTGTAGCGGATACTGCGTGAACCATCAGTGTTTTGATCACCGTATTTAGGGTCGCCTTTACCCTGAATTACCACCACTTTGTCCCAAGCTGCTTCCATTTCATCAGCAACAATTTGTGCGATTGCAGTACGGATTTGCTGACCCATTTCAGAGCGATGACAAGTAATTTCAACGATGCCATCAGGACGTAAGGCAATAAATAAATTAGCTGCTTTTGCTGATTCAGATGGTTTAGCAAGTACCCCAGCCATTACTCTAGGGGCTGCTCCTGTAAAACACGTACCAAGTACTAAAGCACCTACTGCGGCACTCGATTTTAAAAAGCGACGACGGGTTAAATCAAAATATTGGCTCATGATTCTTCTCCTGCTTTCTCAGGAACATAATAGGCAACACCGGCCATTGACTTGGATGCAGATTTAATTGCTTTATGTATGCGAGGGTAAGTACCACATCGACAAATATTGCCTGACATGCTCTGTACAATCTCATCATCACTTGGTGAAGGGTTGCTAGCCAGTAAACTAGCCGCTTGCATCATTTGACCGCATTGGCAGAAGCCACATTGCGGCACTTTGTGTTCTATCCAAGCTTGTTGTACAGGATGCTCACCGTTTTCACTTAAACCTTCAATGGTGGTTATTTTTCCACCTGAAACTGCAGAAATAGGTAATGTACATGAGCGCTGTGCCTCACCGTTAATATGAACAGTACACGCACCACATTGGGCCATACCACAGCCAAACTTAGGGCCTGTTAATTGTAACTCATCTCGTAAATACCAGAGTACGGGCGTAGTAGGGTCGCCTGAAAACTTACGAGTTTCACCGTTGACGGTAAACGTAATCATGATTTGCTCTCCATTGTCGTAAGTAAACGATTATACTCCGCTTTGCTTACATTGCTTGATTGTAACTATTGAAGTTTCTAACCGTATAGTACTAAACCTAATATTTAGTGTACTAGCGAATAACCTCTTAAACTTTGTAAGACTTTGTAAGGAATGTTAAATGAGGTTGAGTAAACTAAAGATACGCGTACTTTATCTTTCAGTCAAACTAGGCTTGATTGTTATGTGATAGTGATAAGGTCATCATGAAAGCAAAGCTGTAAAATTTACAGGGGCAACGCTAGTATCTTAGTTGTTATAAAACCGATACTGTTGATTTTCTTAATGAGGTATTATTCATTTATTTTACTTTGCTTGGAATAAGAATAATGACAATTAACGATATCGCTAAGAAGAATTATGAATGGGTTGAAGAAATGGGTTGGCATAATAAAACCGTCTTAGAAGCTTTAGCGCTTGTAGCATCGGAAGTTGGCGAAGCGATTAATGAGTGCCGAAATGAAAAACCAACAGAAGCTTTTGGAGAAGAGTTAGCCGATATTATTCTTAGAGTGCTCGATATTGCTCATTGGCAAGGGATCGACATTGAGCAAGAAATTACTAAAAAAATGCTTATCAATGAACAGCGAGGTACAAGAGGAAGACAGAAGTAAAGTGAGCAATACTACTAACAATCGTTAATATTTAGGTTAATTATTGTTAGTAGCATCAGTATATTTACAGCTTATTTAGCTTTAATCGTTTTGAATTAAACCTTTAAGCTCCTTTTTTACAAAGTTAGGCAAAGCAAATGCCGCAGTGTGTAATTGATGATTGTAATAATCAAATGATAAACCGCTATCAATTACTCTTTGTGGATCAAAATCATTAATTGGGTGGTGATTTTTGGTGGCAAAGGTGAAGCTCCATAAACCGCCAGGGTAAGTTAAATTACTAAAACTGTATAAAAAGCATTGATCAAAAACGTTATTTAATACTTTTAATAATGACTGTTGAATATCCATGGCATACCAAGAAGACTCTCCCTGTGAAACCACAATACCGTCATCGGTTAAGCAGTTAAAAACGTCTTGATAAAACGCTTCACCAAATAGTGGTTGAGCAGGCCCGATAGGATCTGTGCTATCGACAATGATCACATCAAATTTTTCTGTTGTCTCTTTTACAAATTGTACGCCATCACCAATAATTAAATTAATTTTTGGGTTATCAAGCGCGCTAGCTGTTTGTGGAATATGTTCCTTACAAGCCTCAACAACCATAGCGTCAATTTCCACCATAGTACATTTTTCCACACTGTTATGACGTATTACTTCGCGTGCAGTACCACCGTCACCACCACCAATCACTAAAACATTCTTAGGATTAGGATGAACAAACAAAGGTAAGTGAGAAATCATATCGTGATAAGCAAATTCATCGCGCTCAGTTACCATGATTAAGCCATCGTTAAGTAGCATTTTTCCATGACCTTTAGTTTCAACAATATCCACTGTTTGAAAGTCACTTTTACCAGAAAATAATACGTTTTCTATTTTAAAACGTAAGCCTAAAAAGTCTGAAAATTTTTCTTCTACCCATAAATCAGAGTGCATGGTTTTCTCCCGTGAGATCGAGCTCTAGTGGTGATGAATATTGTGTTTCGGGTGTAATAAAGCTAGCAAAACAAACGAGGTAACCATTGTCTAGGGTTTTACTCACTAATGAATTACTGATGTATGGGCTGCTAATTTTAGCTGCTACTTTCTTTTCAAATTGAGGATCATTAAAACCAAGTAAATCAAAAGAAGAAGGGCTAAGGATTTCAAGGATTTTTGATGCTATATTCAATAAGTCCATATTTGATTCAAAGCTCACATAGCTACTACCTGCCTGTGGTGTAACATGAATCGTATAGTAGTCTGTACCTTTAATGGCGTTAAGTGAATAACCATAAGGGTCGAAAACAAAATCATCAATTTCAAAACCAGGCAATAAGTCATTAATACAGAAAAACTCTCTGATCTCTTGCTTGCTTAGTCCATGAGTTGTTAGCTTGTTAGAAGCGTGTTCACTTATTTGATAGGCCAATAATTCATAGGTAGTATCATCAGGCTCAGCTTGAAATTCATTATCTTGATGAAATACATAATTATGATGACTATATATTTCACCAAAACGGTATGCTTTACCGGTTAAGTATTTTGATAATAACTTAATGTCATCGCCAAATGAAGTTAATTGCGCATTTGAAAAATACTCATTTTTTCTTTGGTAAGTAACATGAAGAATGTCTTCTGGTTGCGTGTTTTGAATAAAATATTCAATAGAGTTAACTAATTTAGTTACCCCACAGGTTAAAATCAAGAATCGATCATCCCAAACAAACAAGCTAGATTCAGAAAGCAAAAATGCTTTACAGTGCTCATTTTCAACAGAGGATAATATTTGGGCATTACAGCATTCAACAAGTTCTTGCCAAAATGTATTGCTGATATCGTTAAGAAGTGAAAGATTTTGGCTATTCACGACCACTTCAGCTTTTTTTTCTGAGCCTTCAAAAAACAAAAGTAAATCCTTAATATTTGCCTAAAATACTTCAAAATATTTAAAAGAACTAGACATAAAAAATTGCGGCGGTCATTGTACAAATAAAAAATATTTTTTCAATAAATACTTTTTTAATAATTATTAAGTGAAATTTGTACTAATGACATAGTAAAGCTAATAGCTTTGTAGTTAAAAAAACTAGCTTAATGCTAGTGTAAAAATTTACCTATTTTTGTTAAATAAAACTATACTTTTTTCATTTTATTTGGATAATTGGCGAAATTTTTAGGGTTACCTCTTATGAAAAAAATAAAAGAAATTAATATCGACTTAAGCTTACCTGAAATCGAGTTTAGTTGTGCCGAAATAACACCGGCAATATATGCGAATACAACCCATATTGTTGGTTTCGAATTTGACGGTACAGCCTGTTTTCGCAAAGGAACTAAAGCCGGACCTAATGCGTTAAGACTAGTATCCGATGGAATAGAAACCTATTCGCCTTATTTAGATCGTGATATTGAAGATTTTTCTTTTATGGATTTAGGTAATTTATCTACGGTGCCAAATCAATCAAATCAAAGTGAACATCAAACCATAGAGCTACAATGGCAGCGCGCTACCGATGATTTTTGTACGCTATTTAATGACATTGATTTACCTACCTCAAAAGTACGTACATTAGTGCTTGGCGGTGAACATTCTATTTCATACGCGCCTATTAAAACCTATTTAGCACAATACCCCGACTTAGTTGTATTGCATTTAGACGCGCACGCCGATTTACGTGATGGTTATCTTGATTTTCATTACTCACACGCATCTATTATTCGCCGAATACTCGACCATTTTGGCGACGAACATCAACTCATACAATACGGTATTCGCTCGGGTACAAAAGAAGAGTATCAGTGGATGCACCAGCATAAAACGATTAAATCATCGCGCCATGATTTTTTAGCCGCTGTTGAAGCTATCGCAGATGATCGTCCTATCTATTTAACATTAGATTTAGACTATTTTGATCCGAGCTTTTTCCCTGGTACAGGAACACCAGAGCCAGGAGGTGAAGATTTTCATTCATTTGTCAGCTTATGCAAAATACTATTTAAAAAGAATTTTGTTGGCTGTGACGTAGTTGAATTGTCACCAGTAATTGATTCTACTGGTAATAGCGATGTATTTGCCGCTAAGGTTGTACGTGAATTGTTAATTTGTTTGAATGAAAGAAACGTTTAATAAAGTAAGGTTTAATAAAATAAGGTCTAATAAAGCACTACTTTAATTAACATGCATAAACGACTTATCGCAACCCACATAATAGACTGCTCGTTTCTTATGTGGATTGCTATTAGATCAAAGCTTATTATTCAGCAATCGGCAATAATGTTATTTCTACTCTGCGGTTAAGCTCTTTACCAGCTTCAGTATTGTTATTTGCTACAGGTTGTGTTTCACCAAAACCAATAGATTCAATTCTGTCATTAAGAATACCAGCAGCACTTAGGTAGCCAGACACAGATTGCGCGCGCTGTACTGATAATCGTTGGTTTAGTGCATCAGAACCTGAACTATCTGTATGGCCAGCGACAACGATTAAGGTTTTATCAAACTCTTTTAAAACTAAAACAACAGAATCTAACACTGAATAAAAGTTTTGTTCAATATTCGCTTTGCTAGAAGAAAAAGTAATATTACCCGGCATAATTAAATTTATGTTATTGCCGTCGCGCTCAACACTTACGCCAGAGCCACGTAATTGTTTTCTTAATTCAGCTTCTTGGGTGTCCATATAGTAGCCAATACCACCACCAATTGCAGCGCCACCGGTTGCTGCTTGTAAAATTCTTCGATTTCGTTTACCAATATCGTCTTCATCTTTGTTAGCTATATAGGCAACTACGGCTGCAACACCAGCACCAATACCAGCACCTTTAGCAGTATTCGTCGTTTTTTCTTCACCTGTGTAAGGGTCGAAAGTTGAACATGCGCTTAACGCTAAGCAAGCAATTAGGGGAAGTGTAAAGTGTTTCATTTTTTTCCTTAAATAATTTATCGGTAAAATGGGATGTTAAAAAAGGTTTGCGAAGATAAACTCGATTAAAGCGTCGCTATATTAGCATTATTCTAAAAAGTTATCCTTTATTTGTCCTGAGTATGACTTTTGCATCGTTAAACTACAAGGTACGGTATTACTGTAAAATAATAGGGTTTACTACGGATAGTATCGGTGTAAGTTAGTTTAAGTGAAGCTTAAAATTACAATTTAAACAATGGGTTAGTTGGTGGTTGTTTATTTAAGTAACTCGCCGTACTGGTGACTTTTTTATTATGATAAGCGCTAACGATAGAGGAAGGGAACAAGAAATATTACAATTAAAGTGGGTGTTTAGGTAATATCGCCTACGTTTATCTATCAGTATTATTCTTGTCCCCACTTTTTCAATAGCTTATCGCTAACATTAAAATATTGTGCAAATACCGGCTGAGAGAGGTTGTTTTTTAATTCCGTTATTATTGAATAATATTTAGAAGTTTAAATGCGTCCATAGTTAGTTTTTTACGAAATTTCAAATCAGATTTTTCATTGATTTCAATATGGTTAGCAAAAAACCATGTCTGATCTTCAGTGATTAGATAACCTACATACCATCCATCTTTTCCTGACCAACCCGTTTTTGACCATACCTTATAATTTTCATAGTTGTCTGATAGCATGATACTTTTAAGTGTTTTAATATGAGATTTTTTTATAGGAAGATCTTCATTATATACTTTACGTAAAAACTGAATTTGTTCTTTAACTGAAATCCTTAACTCTCCATCTAGCCAGAAGCGAATTAAATTACTACCCGTTAGAAGGTTGCCATAATTAAATTTACGCAAGTACGTATGATACTTTTTATCACCAATTTGTTTCGCGTAATGTTGATAACACCATACACACGAATATTGAAATGCACTTTTCAGCGTTTGATCTTGATTCCATGATGAATATTCCCGCTCTACACCATCCCATTTGATAATATCAAATTGATTTTGAATTAAGTTTTCTTCTAACATAATAAGCGTATTAGGTATTTTAAAAGTAGAAGCAGGTACGAATTGTTCCTTATCATTGACGTTATAACGATATTCAGTTTTACTATCGATTGATTCAATGAGTATAGAGCCATTAATATTATTTGATTTGTATAGGTCTTCTATTGAATTTTCTTTTGCGTGCAAGCTGATAGAAATTAAAAATAGTATAAAGATATTAAAATAAATCATTCATTCCTCGGTGCGGATTATTTGTAAGGTATAACGCCCACATCGATAAAGTATGAGTGTCCTACTTTTTTCTGCTTTTTTTAGTTATATTTTCTATGCCACTGCAAAATTTACAAAGTGGACATTTGTTAAATTGATTTTCTGTTTAGCATGCCAAAGATCGTAGTTGTCTTGCATTGCTAGCCAACTCTCAGGCGTTCTGCCAATTGCTTTAGATAATCGAAGTGCCATTTCTGGTGATATTGCACTCTGACCTTTTAGCACTCTATTCAAAGTAGATGATGCTACGTCCAGTTGTTTAGCTAAATAACGACAGCTAAGTCCAGAGGGTTCCAAATAAACGTCATAGATAAATTCCCCAGGATGTGGCGGATTATGTTGCATACTCATTAGTGATAGTCCTCATAGTTGAGAATATAAGCATTACCATCGATAAACTCGAAAGTAATACGCCAATTACCATTTACAGTAATAGACCAAATCCCGTCACGATTCCCTTTTAATGGATGTAACTTAAAGCCGGGTAAATTGATATCATCAATTTCTTGTGCGGTATCTATTGCGGCAAGTTGCATTCGTAATTTACGTTGATGATTTGCCTGAATACCGGAAACACTACCAGTTTGGAAGTATTTTTTAAGGCCTTTATGTTTAAAAGATTTAATCATACAATGAGTGTAGCGTGATGCGCATCGGTTGTCGATAAAAATATATAGCATCGCTAAGCGGACTAAAACAGTGGGCTAAAATATGTAGTAAAGCTAAACTTAACTCACTATTTTAGTTCCGTTTAAATGCCTTTTATGTTTTTATTTTAGAAAGTCTGGCATTGTTTTCGGCATCGGATCTATGATGTGATGAACTATTTTTTTGTCCATATTTTCATTGACTCCTTTTCGAAAGTCAGCCAAATTATCTAGTATCTTATTTCCACCTAAAACTGAACGCCACCTGACTTGTTGTTCAGAAAAAGAGGTGCGAAATGAAAGCACCCTCATTAAAGCCATTTGAGCAAATAGCATAGAAGGCTCTAAGCAAACGTTGTGTATTGTTAAATGTGAATCAGTAACTGTTGATTCTTCACTTAGATCCCAAGCAAAAAATACTTGCTGTGCAAGCGGAGATAAGTCTCTAAATTTTTCACCGTTATAAGAAGTAAAGTAAACATCATCAATGATGGTTTCCCAGTTTTCATTCCATTTAGTATCTTTTTTAATCACCTCTACATCAACTAGTTTCTTTTTCTTGGCTTGAATATGCAATCCAGCCCCAGTTCCTAGTGAATAACCAAAATCACCAACGAGATACCCCATCAAACTTTCACACATTGAATCATTACAATTTAAGTTATAATTTTTCTTTGCTTGTTTAAATGAATCAAGTGAATTAAGAGTCCAAATACCAAATTTATTTTTCCATGCTATCAATATTGGTAAATTAAAAAGGTCAGAGTATGCTTTAAGCTTTC
>Ga0193951_1001480_pt1 | contig 10433 bp, 9 predicted proteins | sample BB_2_MG_FD_140370 | JGI IMG/M metagenome (GOLD analysis project Ga0193951, IMG submission 140370) | Microbial mat bacterial communities from the Broadkill River, Lewes, Delaware, United States - BB_2_MG | ecosystem: Environmental > Aquatic > Freshwater > River > Microbial mats | place: USA... | reverse complement strand
TGTAAAGGTTGCACAAAGTGTATATCAATGAGAATTGATGTCAAAAATTATAAATTTTCTCGTTCTGAAAAAAGAGTTTTCAAAAAAAATATTGATACAAAAGTTTATATACAAGCACCTACTTTAACCCTTGACCATTTAAGGTTATATGATAAATATCATGAAGAAATGAGTAAAAAGAAGAATTGGAACTATTCTCCTATTGAACCTGCTGAATATGATAGGTCATATGTTCAAGGTAAAGATGACTTTACAAAAGAGTTCTTGTATGTAAGAGATGATAAATTAGTTGGAGTTGCTCTTGTAGATATGTTATCAAGAGCAGTCTCTTCTATTTATTGTTTTTATGACCATGATTACGAGGATTTATCAATTGGAAAATTTTCAATTTTAGCACAAATAAAAGTGGCAAAAGAGTTAAATATTCCTTATATTTACTTGGGATATTGGATTAAAGATCATTTATCTATGGGATACAAAGAATCATATAAACCTTTTGAAATTTTAACCAATAGAGCAGGTCTAGAAAATGAAGCAATATGGGAAAAGTACAAATCGTAACTAAAGTATGATATAATTCCCCTAATAAAAATCAAGTGAGAATATATGAAAAAGATTATTTTAACAACTCTGTTTTTCTTTTCAACAATTTTTGCAGAAACAATTGATGAAGATACTAGGTATAGTGCAGATTGCCTAATCTTAAAAGATGAAAACTCTATTGTTTGCAAATATATTCATGACCGTTCAGAAGAAGATAAAGAGATTCAAGTTCAATGGATTGATCCAGATGGTGAGACTTCAAGAGATAGAACTGTATTAATTCCAGCGGGACACGGTTCTATTTATGACTTTAGGTATATTTCAGGTAGGCTTCCTGGAGTTTGGCAATTTAAAGTTATAGACGATAAAAGAGAAGTATCTACTACTTTTGAAATAAAATAATAGTCATCAAGTGACTATTATTTTTGTTATATTATAAGCAATAAATGATAGTATCCAAGCTGTTACTGTTGTAAAAACAAACAAATAAACGAAATACTTCCAACCTCCAGCTTCTCTTGTAAAGACCATTGAAGCAGCTAAACAAGGTAAATAAATCATTACAAAAACTACAAATGCAACAGCGGAAGCAAAGGGAATGTTGTTTTTAATCTTTTCAATCAAACTATTACTTTGTTCATTGCTGTTTTCACCTAATCCATAAAGTATTCCTAAAGTAGAAACAACAATTTCTTTAGCAGCTAAACCTGTTTCTAAAGCAACTGACATTCTCCAATCAAAACCTAATGGCTCAAATACTGGTTGTGAAAATTTACCAATTTTTCCTAAATAAGAGTTTTCTAAATTGTATAAAGATAGTTGATTTTCAAGTGTTGATACTTCTTCTTGAGTATCTGCTTGTTCAATTTTTTGATTAATTATTTTTTCATACTCTAAATGTTTTGGATAGTTTGATGCAAACCAAATTAAAATTGATGCTGCAAGGATAAAAGTACCTGCTTTTTTTATATACATTAATGCTTGGTTTGAAACAGTGTGCCAGATTAGTTTAAATGAAGGAAGCCTATATTTGGGCATTTCCATTACAAAAGGTTCATCTTCATTTTTAAAAACAGTTATTTTTAAAACTTTTGCTGCTAGAAGTCCTAGAATAGCCCCTGAAATATAAATTAAAAATAAAATATTTCCTGCATTTTCTTTAGAAAAAAATGCACCTGTAAATAAAACATAAATTGGAAGCCTTGCTCCACAAGACATAAATCCTATTATAAATAAAGTAAGTAACCTATCTTTTTCATTTTTCAAAGTTCTTGCAGCCATATAAGCAGGAACAGAACAGCCAAAACCTGAAACTAAGGGAATAAAAGATTTTCCATGCAATCCAAACTTGTGAAAAAAACCATCAAGTAAAAAAGCAACTCTACTCATGTATCCAGTTGTTTCAAGTAAAGCAATTCCAAAAAACAAAATTATAATATTTGGTAAAAACAAAATAACTGAACCAACACCTGCAATGGCTCCATCAGCTATTACAGATGATACTGTATTATCACCCAAAATATTTTTTGTATTATCTATTAAGGTAGCAAAAAAAGAATCTATAATATCCATTGGTATATTACCAAGTTCAAATGTTAGTTGAAATAATGTCCACATTAAAAATAAAAAAATAGGAAGTCCAACAAATTTATTTATTAATACATTATCAATTCTATCACTAAGATTTTTATCTTCAATTTTTTCATTTAAAGTAACAGTTTCTTTAACTGCACCTTTTGCAAATGAAAACTTTTCATCATCAAAAATATCTTTTATATTTTTTGTATTGTAATGTATGTATAGATGTTCAAAAGAATTATTTAAAAGAGTTTGCATCTCTATCCATATTGGATCATTATGTAAAGTTAAATAAGTCTTTTTATCTTCTTGAAGAAGTTTAATAGCTAAATCTTTATATAAAATATTTGAATTATAGTTTTTTTCTTTTAGTAAGGTTACAATATTATTTATTTCTTCTTCAATTACATCTGAAAAAACAAGTTTTGATTCTTGTTTTTGTTTTTCAAATTGATTTATCAAAGAGTGAATTAATTCAGTAATACCATTTGAGTTTTTAGCAGATGTTTTAATACATGGTTTTCCAATTATTTTACTTAACTGTTCATCATCAATATCTATTTTTTCTTTTTGTGCTTCATCACTCATATTTAAAGCTAAAACCATTTTTTTATTTAAGGCAAGTAGTTCACTTGTTAAGTACAAGTTTCTTTCAAGATTTGTTGAGTCTAAAACATTTAAAATTATGTCATAGTCATTCTCTTCAAGATAAGTTTTTGTTACTTTTTCTTCTAGTGTATAATCATTTAAAGCATATGACCCTGGTAAATCAGTTATTTGAAAAAGATAGTTTTTATATTCAAACTCAACTTCAGCTTTTTCAACTGTTACACCAGAAAAATTTCCAACTTTTAGTTTTGAGTTAGAAATAGAGTTAATAAGCATTGACTTTCCAACATTTGGTTGGCCTACAAGAGCAATTTTAATTTTAGTTAGCATGTTACTTTTTCAATTTCAATAAATTTTGCTTCTGAGTTTCTAAGAGCAATTTTAGTACTATTTATTTTGATTTCTATTGTGTTTTTTGATAAAGTTTTTTCCATAACAAAGATATTTGAACCTCTTGTTATTCCAAAAGAACTCAATCTTGATTTTAGTTTATCTGAACAAGAAATAGAAATGATTTTACCACTTTCGTGTTTAGATAGTTCATTAAGATACAAATTTAATCCTTCATAATAATGATTATCATTCAATTGAATAGTACTGAATATAGACTTAAATTTAATAGTTAACTTCATTAGTATGCAATATATTTTGAAAATATAACTAAAATTAATGATATTGAGAAACAATTTAACTTAAATTGAACTGTTTTTTGTAATAATTATTAAGTATAAATATTTATAAGGGTAAATTAAATGACAAATAGTGAGGAAGTAATTGACGAACTAAAAAAGATTGTTAAACAAAAGGGCTTAAAGTATACAGAACAAAGAGAAGTTGTTTTGAATGTTTTACTTCATGCAGATGATCATCTTACCGCTGAAGAAGTTTATAATTTAATCAAAACAAAAAATTCAAGTTCAAATATTGGAATAGCAACAGTTTACAGAGCATTAAGTTTTTTAGAAGAAGTTAATCTAATAACATCAATCAATTTTGGTGTTGATGGTAAAAAGTATGAAAGCAATAAAAAAGAACATCATGATCATTTGATTTGCACATCTTGTGGCAAAATTATTGAATTTTTAGATGATGAGATAGAAAAAAGACAAGAAAGAATTGCAAAGAAAAACAAGTTTAAAATAACAAGTCATTCAATGCAACTATATGGTACTTGCACAACTTGTCAAGAGTAAATAGGTTTAAAACCTATTTAAACTCTTTTTTAATATTTTCAACCCATTGTTTAATTCTCTCAGAATTATTCTCTTGATTTTCTAAATCAAGGGCAAGTCCCACAAAACTATTTTCAATTACAGCTTCAGAACTTTCAAACTCATATCCTAAAGTAGAAGTAAAACCAACAACTTGTGCATTTGATGAGATAAGTTGCTTATATAATTTTCCCATTGCATCTTGAAAATTATTTTTATATTTTTTTTGGTTGCCTAAACCAAAAATTGCAACTTTTTTATCTTTAAAATCTATTTTGGAAAATTCATTCCAAATTTCTTCCCAGTCCTCTTGCATCTGTCCATTATCCCAAGTTGAGATACCAAGTATAATATTGTGATAATCTCTCATATATTCACAGCCCGTAAGCTTTATATCATACTCTTTTATTCCTTCTAGGTCTTTAGAAATCTCATTAGCAATTGCTTTAGTATTACCTGTGTTACTAGCAAAAAATATTGCAATATTTTTCATAACTAATCCTTGCTGCTTTTTTATTATTATATCAAAATTTTTGGTTCTATTGGGTACAATCATTTTAAATTATTAAATTAGGATTTTCATTGTTTTTAAAAAAAATTCTTACTTTTAAATTATTAGTACTATTTCTTAATGCTTCAACTATAGAAGTCATCCCAGATAGTATTGAGTTTAACTACGATAAAGCAATATTAGGTAAAAAATTATTTTTTGATACAAGCTTATCTAAAAATGGAACTATTTCATGTGCTTCATGCCATGATTTAGAAGCTGGTGGCGATGATGGACTAAGATTTTCAATTGGAATAAATGGACAAGAAGGAGATATAAATGCTCCAACAGTATTAAATTCAGTTTTTAATTTTAGACAATTTTGGGATGGTCGAGTAAAAACATTGCAAGAACAAGCACTAGGTCCTATTGAAAATCCCATTGAAATGGGTCATAACTTTGGTAAGTTAGTTTCAAATTTAAAGAAAACTTCTTATGTGGAAGAGTTTGACAAAATTTATAAAAATGGAATAACTAAAAACAATATAGCAAATGCAATAGCAGAATTTGAAAAAACCTTAATAACTCCAAACTCTTCTTTTGATAGATATCTAAAAGGAAATGAAAAGGCAATAAATAGTTTTGAAAAAGAAGGTTATAAACTTTTTAGAACTAAAGGTTGTATTTCTTGTCATAATGGAATTAATGTTGGTGGAAATCTTTACAGTAAATTTGGAATGATAATTGATGTTAATAGTAAACATCTAGGGAAATACAATATTACAAAAAATGAAATGGATAAGTATTACTTCAAAGTACCTAGTTTGAGAAATATTAGTTTAACATCTCCATATTTTCATGATGGAAGACATGAAACATTAACAGAGGCAGTTGAAACTATGGCATTAGTTCAGCTAGGACGCCCAATAACGCAATTGGAAATAGAAAAAATAGTGGCTTTTTTAAAGACATTAAATGGAGAATTGGAACTAATAAAATAAATGAATAAAATTTTTAAAACATTTGAAATGAAGCTAATACTCTTTGCTTTATTTGTAGGTTTTCTTTTTGCCTATTTATATCACATAGAAAATAGTATAAAAAATTATAGCTTTTACAAAAAAGGAATTAATGATTTAAAATTTATTAATCTTTATCTTGATAACTTTTTAGAAAAACAAGATAAGTTTATTAACTTTGATGAAATAGTTAGAAAAACAAATCAATTTAACAATGTAACTCAAAAAATTCTAGATAGTGAAATAAAAACAGAGTTTTCTGCAAATATATATATTGAATTATCAGAAATAAAAGAACTATTTGCATTAAAACTTGAACATATAGAAAGATACAAATCCTTACAAGCTTCAAATTTAAACTCAATTTACTTTATATATGATTTAAATGAATACTTTAATAAAAGTAAACTAGCAAACGATAAAAAAGTATTAATTAACAAAACACTTTTTATGTTAATGCAAAGTTTTGTAAACATAAATGAAAATAAAAAAGTATTAATTAAAAATCTGTCTTTAATAGATGAGCTATCAAAAAAACTAGATGATGAAAGATTAAAATTACTACATATTCATACACAAAAAACTTTAAAAAAAATAGATGATATTAATCATATAAAAGAGAAAGTCAATTTATTAAATCTTGCAATTAAAATTGAACAAGTTGATATGATTTTGATTGAAAGCTATGATAAAAAAATGCTTATGCAGTTAGTAATTGCATCACTATTTTTTGTACTTCTAATTTTTATGATTTTAGTTATTTATTTTGAACATAAAAAAACAACAAAAATAAAAAATGAGTTATTAGCATATAAATATGCAGTTGAAAACTCTGATAATTCAGTTATATTAACTGATCCAAATCAAAATATTCTATATGCAAATGAGAATTTCGAGAAAGTTACAGGATATAGCAAAAACGAGATTATTGGAAATAATCCTAGATTTTTAAGTTCTGGGGTGACTCCTGATGGTACATACAATGATTTAAACGAAAAATTAAAAAATGGTCAAAAGTGGGTAGGAGAGTTTGTTAATAAAAGAAAAGATGGGACTGTTTTCTATGAAAAAGCTTCAATAGTCCCAATTATGATAGATAACGAGATACTAAATTATCTTGCAATAAAACTTGATATTACAAAATATGTAAAACAAAAAGAGAGTTTAGAGTTATCATCAATAGCTTTTGACAATATTCAAGAAGGTATTTTAATTTGTGATGTAAATAAAAAAATCATTAAAATTAATAATGCATTTGAAAAAATTACTGGATATGCTAAGGATGAATTAATTGGAATGACTCCTACAATTTTACAATCTGGGCGACATGATAAAATTTTTTATAGCAAAATGTGGAGTTCAATCCTTGAAAAAGGATATTGGAGAGGTAAAATATATGATAGAAGAAGAGATGGTGAAATAATTCCTATTTGGTTAAATATTCGAGCATTAAAAGATTCAGAAGGTGAAATTACTAAATTTATTGCTGTACATACAAACTTAAAAGAGATTATTGAAACACAAGATAAAGCTGATTTTTTAGCTTATCATGACCCTTTAACTAAGCTTCCAAATAGAGCAAAACTTGAAGATGATTTGGCTTATTCAATAGCTATGGCCAAAAGAAATGAATTAAATCTATTTGTTTTATTTATTGACCTTGATAGATTTAAAATAATTAATGACACTTTAGGGCATCAAATTGGAGATGAACTTTTAAAAGTTTTAGCGCAAAGACTAAAAAAAGTTTTAAGAGAAACTGATACAGTTGCTAGAATGGGTGGGGATGAGTTTATAGTTACTTTAGACTCAAGTCGTACAAAAAAAGCTGCAGGATATGTTTGTCAAAAGATACTAGAATCTATAAAAGAGCCAATAAAAGTAAAAAGTCATGTTTTAAATACTAGTGCAAGTATTGGAGTATCAATGTTTCCTGATGATGGAAAAGATATTTCTACACTAATCAAAAATGCAGATACTGCAATGTATTCTGCAAAAGAAAAAGGTAAGGATAACTACCAATATTACGACGAACAGTTATCAATTGATGTTCATGAACAATTGAAAATCGAACAAGCATTAAAAGGTGTTTTAAAAAGAGAAGAGTTGTATCTGTGTTATCAACCACAATATCTATTAGATACTCAAGAGATAATATCTTTTGAAGCTTTAGTTAGATGGGAACATCCTAAATTAGGTTTTGTCAGACCTGACAAGTTTATAAGTATTGCTGAAGATACAGGAATGATTGTAAAGATAGGGAAATATATTTTTGATACTGCATGCAAAGATTTTGTTGAGTTTAAAAAGAAGAAAGATAATCTTAAATATATTGCAATTAATATCTCAAGTGTTCAGTTCAAAGATGAAAATTTTTATGATGATGTTATGGAAATTATTAATAAGCATAATCTTAGACCTTATGAAGTTGAACTTGAAGTTACAGAAAGATATATAATGGAGTTTTCTAATAGTAATATGAAAACTATGAGAAAACTTAGAGATGAAGGTTTTAGATTTTCAATTGATGACTTTGGTACGGGGTATTCTTCAATGAGTTATTTAACAAAGCTACCTATTGATGTTATTAAAGTAGATAAAGCCTTTGTTGATGGTACTCCTCATGACCATGGAAATGTACAAATTTCAAAAGCAATTGTGGCCTTGTCTAAAAGTTTAGGTTACAGTGTTATTGCCGAAGGAATAGAACATAAAGAACAAGAAAACTATCTAAAACAAATTAATTGTAATATGGGACAAGGATATTTGTTCTCTAAACCTTTAACTTTCAAAGATACAATAAGCCTATTAAATAGGGATTAGTTTTATGTTCGTTAATAGTAGGTTAAAATAGAGTTTATAAGTGGTTAAAATCACTATGTCATACTTTTAAAAATAAAAGGAGACAAAATGAAAAGAAAAATTATCGTGTCAATGGCATTAGCTACAGTATTAGCAACAGGACTTTATGCAAAAGGTAATTGTGATAGAGCTTGCGATTATAAAAAATCAAATAAAATGATGAAGAAATCTCATAAAGGTGGATTCATGTCTTTTGTTTATAAATTAGATTTAAGTGATAAACAAAAAGAAGAAATTCAAGCAGTAAAAAAAGAGATGATGAAAAAAAGATTCTCTAACAAACAAAGTGCTTTTACAGCAGAAGATTTTGATAAACAAAAGTATATTCAATTAATGAAACAAAAAAGAGAGAATATGATAGAATCTAAAGCTGAGATGATTGATAAAATTTTTAAAGTTTTAACAAAAGAACAAAAACAAAAACTTAAAAGCATGATGGATGAAAGAAAAGCAAGATTTTCTTCAATGATGGAAAAAAGGATGAACTTTGATAAAAATTGCAATGGTAGAGGATGATTTAGAACTTGCAGATGTTCTAACTCAATATTTAAAGCAATATAACATTGAAGTTACAAACTACGAAGAGCCATTTTTGGCTCTAAGTAGTCTAAAAATAAAAAAGTATGACTTGTTGATACTTGATTTAACTCTTCCTGGAATGGATGGATTAGATGTATGTAAAGAAGTCGTAAAAAACTTTGATATACCAATTATAATTTCAAGTGCAAGAAGTGATATTTCAGATAAAGTTACAGCCTTACAACTTGGAGCTGATGACTACTTACCAAAACCTTACGACCCAAGAGAGCTTGAGGTTCGAATAAAAACTATTTTAAGAAGATTCAATCATAAACATGTAGATGATAAAAGTGAGATAAAAAAAGTTTTTCAATTAAATATGGATAAAAAAGAGATTACAAAAAATGAAAAATTTGTTAAACTTACAGCAGCAGAGTATGAAGTTCTTTCATTAATGCTAAAAAGAGAAGGTTTTGTAATCAGCAGAGAAGATATATTTGATAATTCAAACTTACTTAATTCAGATTATGAAAATTCAGGCTCATTAGCTGTTATAATTAACAGAATAAGACAAAAAATAGAAGATAATCCAAAAGAACCAAAATATCTTCACACAATAAGAGGAATGGGGTATAAATTTACAAATGAATAGACAATCTTTATTTTTTACAGTTACTGTAACATTCATAATATCACTTGTGTTAGTAGTGGTTAGTTTTATAATAATAATGATAGGAAATCAAAAAAGATTAGAACATCATTTAATTGAAAAATATCAGCCACTTACTAAAATGATTTTTAGACAACATTATCGATTAGGTAAAGTTAATGAAGAGTTTAAACAAAGTTTAGAGTCTTTTAATTATGATCTGTTTTTAAAAAAGAGTAAAACAGATTCAATAACTTATAATCCACAAACAAAAGTGATTGTAGAAAAAAGATATAAAAATACAACAATAAGAGTACTTCAGTTAAGAGATAGACAATTTTTGTACTTAAATAGAAAAAATAAAACTTTTTTAGTAGAAGATAAAAATGAGTTTACTCAAAATAGTTCTTTATATATAATACTTATTTTTGCAATAATTCTAATTACTATTATTTTATCTTTTTTAATAACATTAAGAAAGTTAATGCCTCTTAAAATATTAAAAGATAAAGTAAGTACATTAGGTGATGAAAACTTTGATTTTGAGTGCTGTGATACAAATAGAAAAGATGAAGTTTCACTTCTAGCTTTAGAGTTTAAAAAGAGTGCGAAAAAATTAAAAGAGATAAAAGAAGCAAGAAATATTTTTATTAGAAACATAATGCATGAGTTAAAAACTCCTATTACAAAAGGAAAGTTCTTAACAGAAATTCAAAGAAATGAAGACAATGACGAAAAACTAAAAGAGGTTTTTAATAGATTAGAGTCTTTAATTAATGAGTTTGCCTCAATAGAAGAGTTAATGTCATCAAAAAATATAGAAAAAAGAGTATATTTTTTAAATGATATTTTGGATAATGCAAAAGATATTTTGATGATTGAAGATGAAAATATAGAAGAAAAACATGATAATCTAAAATTAGAAGTAAATTTCAAACTATTTTCAATTGCTA
>Ga0193951_1001479_pt1 | contig 10443 bp, 6 predicted proteins | sample BB_2_MG_FD_140370 | JGI IMG/M metagenome (GOLD analysis project Ga0193951, IMG submission 140370) | Microbial mat bacterial communities from the Broadkill River, Lewes, Delaware, United States - BB_2_MG | ecosystem: Environmental > Aquatic > Freshwater > River > Microbial mats | place: USA... | reverse complement strand
TCATATTTTGCAGGGTTTCCAATAGAGTCTTTGGCTAAAATGCCTTTTTCAACAGCTTCATCCCATTTTTTAGACGTTGATAAAATAAACGGCTCTGTGATGGTTATTGTTTTTACACCTTTATCATTGAGGCGTTTTACCATGCCTTCAAAATCTGGAAACGAATCTCTAAAGACTTCTAAATTTCCCATGGTTCCTTTTAGTTCTTTTCCGAACCAATATAAATCTAGAATTATAGCATCAACCGGAATTTTTTCGTCATTAAATCTAGCTATGGTTTCTTCAACTTCTTGCTGAGAATGATACCCAAAACGGCTAGAAAAGTTACCTAAAGCCCAACGTGGCAGCATTGGTTGCTTTCCTGTTAAATCGGTATAAACATCCATCATATCTAACCAAGAATCACCAACAATGACTTGGTAGGTTTTTCTACCCGAAATGGTTTCGTATTTTAAGGTATTATCTCCGTTACTATCTAAATCTAAAAAACCAATTGGTGCATTATCAAAATGCAACATATATTGTTTTGATGATACCACAATTGGCATGGTATAATTCATTAATTCACTATGAGTTTCGTAACCATAATGTGCTCTATTGTATAATTGCAAACGATTACCACGACGATTCATTCCTAATGCTCTTGCGCCTCCTCCATATAAAACTTCATCTTTTGTAAGATTAAAATTTATAGTTTCTAAACTGTCATTTTTTACATAACCTTCTTTTTCTGAAATAATAAATTTGTCTTTGTAATAATATGAAATTTGAAAAGGGCTTTTTGTAATGGCAACGTATAAACCTTTGGTTTTTAAAACAACATCATTGCCTCTGTCTGTCATTTCAAAATACGAATTGTAAGGCTTTGCCACCACAGCATGAGATTGTGCTTTTAAGTATTCGCCTTTAGGCACAAAAGTGGTTTCAATAATATTTGAAGAATAAGGTTTGATAATATAATAGCCATCGTTGACTTCAACTTTTAAATCTAAGCCTTGTTTTACTGCGCTTTTAAAAACTCGATTAGTGTTTTGAGCACTTATTACAGTAAACAAAAAAAGGCATAAGATGAATAAATTTAATTTCTTCATTTTGATATATATAAATACAAGGTTTTTAGATCCTGAATTAAATTCAGCATAACACCTTGCAGGATTTATTTAATTAAGCAAAACCTGTCAGGTTTCATTATCGTTTGGCTATCTTCCCAACAAAAAGGTTAAAGGTTGGTCTAATCTATGGTTCCAAGAGATTTCAGAGTGATTAGTTCCTTCAAAAAACAAGTTTTTAGAATCTGAACTTGTATAACCTTTAGCTTTTAAAATCTCATCTACTCTTGGTGCATATTGCGGATAATATTGATCTAACGTTTTATTACCATAATCAAAATACAATTTATGCTCACCTGCTTTTGGTAAATTAGCATCCATGTATTTAAAAATTCCATTGGGATATGGATTATTTTCCATTGGCATTGCTCCTGGCCAATGTGTTGATAAACATGCTGCTCCACCAAAAATTTCAGGATACTCAGAAATAGCATACATAGACATTAAGCCTCCCATACTTGAGCCCATGACAAACGTATTTTCCTTGTCAGTATACACGGAATAGATTTTATCTATTTTTGGCTTTAATTCCTCAACAATAAATTTTAAATAATGATCTCCATTCAGTTTAAAATCTTTTGAACCTGAAAGGTCTTTTAAACTATCTCTAGTCACTTCGTTTATATAATTGAATGCTTTTTGAGGAAATAAATCTTGCCAACGCAGTTCTGCTATATTATGAATTCCAACAACTATAAAATCTTTCGTTTTTCCTTCTGACATTAACTCTGAAGCCCATTCATCTACTTTCCATTCTTGTTTGTTCCAAGTCGTTAATGAATCGAATAACATTTGGCCATCATGCATATATAATACGTTGTATTTTTTGCTTTCCATATAGTTTTCTGGTAACCAAACGTCGACTGGTCTTGGCACAATATAGTTGGAAGAAAAACTATCAATTCTATGAATTTCTCCTTTGAAGAGTGTTGCACTTTTTAAATGTTGAAAATTTAATGGCGCGACATTTGTTTCTGCTTTGGCTGTAATTAGTTTTTCTATTTTTGATTCATTTTTACAAGAAAATATAAATAAACTAACAGATAATACCAGTAAAATAGTTCTCATATTACAGCGTTTTTGTAGTTAAAATTGTACTCCCTTTTGTATTTAATAATAAACTAGAATTCCAAATTAGCGTTTCCTTTGAAATAATATTAGTCAGTGTTTTACCACTTAACCCTAACTCTTCAAATCTTTCTAAATCAAGTTCTAGTGGATTTTCATTTTTATTAATTATATGCACAATGGTTTCATTGCCTAAAATTCTAGCTAAAACATAAACTCCATCTTCTGGTGCAAAATGCATGGTTTTTCCATTGTGAATAGCCTTGCTGTTTTTCCTGTAATTTAGGATTTGTTTAAGATAGACTTGCATGTCTTTTTGTGCTGCAGTTAGTCCTTCTCCTGAAAATGCATTTACAGTATCACCTTCCCAACCTCCTGGGAAGTCTGTGCGGATTAAACCATGATCCCCTGGATTATCAAAATCGTCCATTAAAATTTCTGTTCCGTAATAAATCTGTGGAATTCTTGGCATCATCAATAGATAACTCAATGCCATTTTAGTATTAGTTATATCGCCTTTAAATTCTGTAAAAACACGACTCTTATCATGGTTGTCTAAAAATGCCATAATATCTTTTGGAGAGGTATAGGCAAAATCATTAGCTAAGCCTTCATACATTTTAACAAGTCCTTGATCCCAAGATTCATATTCGTTTAAGGCATCTACAATATGTTTTTGCATGGCAAAATCCATGGTCGATTTTAAATTAGAATCGTATTTATCGTTGTTATGGTGTCCTTCTTGCCAATACCCTATTAATAATGGATTGTAACTCCATTCTTCACCTACAATAGAAAAATTGGGATATTCGGTCATAATAGCTCCTGCCCAATCACTCATAAAATCTTTATCAGAATATGGATAGGTATCTTGACGAATACCTCCTAAACCTAAAGTTTCGACCCACCAAATACTATTCTGAATAATATAGTTTGCCATAAATGGATTGCGCTGATTTAGATCTGGCATATCAGACACAAACCAACCATCAGCCATCTCGCGATGATCGCTTTTAGAGGCATAAGGATCTTGATTGGTAGTACGTCTGTGGTTGGATGTTTTAGTGACTTTCCAATCCCAGTTATCTATATGTTCTTCGTATAACTCTTGATAGTTTACCCAATCTTTAAACGGTAAATCTTCCATCCACCAATGGTATAAACCACAATGATTAGCCACCTGATCCATGATGAGTTTCATATCTCGCGATCTTAAATTATCGGCTAACTCTCTATACGTTTCCAAGGTTCCAAAACGTGGATCGACTTTATAAAAATCTGTCATAGCATAGCCATGATAAGATCCATTGGGCATATCATTAATTAAAACAGGACAGGGCCAAACGGCAGTAAATCCTAAATCTTCAATATAATCTAGATGCTTTGTAATCCCTTGAATATCGCCTCCATGTCTTGCATAATTATCTGTTCTATCAATGCCTTGTTGAAGCAGCCCTTCAATTTCATCATTTTTAGGGTTGGCATTTGCAAAACGATCAGGAGTGATTAAGTAAATGGCATCTGAACTGTCAAAACCAACGTAATCTTCTGCCGGTTTTTCACGAGATTTTAGTTCGTAAGTTTGAATTAATTCTGAACCGTCTTCATGTTGGAATTTAATATTGAATTGCCCTGCTTTTGCCGTTTCAGAAATCTCTAAATCTAGAAAGAGATAATTAGGACTGTCTGCTTTATGAACTTTAATTACAGAAACACCTTGATAAGACATTTTAGGTGTAGCCTTCCCTATATTAGGATGCTTAACTAAAAGTTGAAGGTTTTGATTTTTGAAGCCAATCCACCAATGAGGTGGCTCCACTTTTTCGATATCGTTTTGAATTTCAGTTACAGGTTCTGAAACCACTTTTTCCTCAGATGTGGTTTCTTGACACGAAAACACAGTTGCAACTAGTAGCGTTAATAGTGTTAGTTTTAGTGTTTTCATTGTAATTTATTTTAAAAAAGAAACAAGTTGTTATTGCAACCTTAAACAAATACCTACAAGGTTTTTGAAACCTTGCAGGATATTTATTTATTTTTTATTTTAGACCTGCTAGGTTTTAAAAACCTGCAAGGTCAAATTAAACAGTAACCCTATTATTAGGACTTATAGCCACTTCTTTTCCATCTACATAAATGGTTAAATCTTTATCGCCTTCTAATATAAATTGTGTTTCGTTTTGGCTAACACTTACAGTGATAATTTGATGTCTAAAATTCACTTTAAACGAATAGGCCTCCCATTGTTTTGGGATTTTAGGTTCAAAAGATAAGGTATCATTTTTAACTCGCATACCTCCAAACCCTTCAACAATACTCATCCAAGTACCAGCCATTGAGGTGATATGTAAACCTTCGTGTACTTCGTGATTGTAATCATCTAAGTCTAATCGAGATGTTCTTAGATAAAAGGTATAAGCTTGATCCATACGGTCTAATTTAGCCGCTTGAATACTATGTACACAAGGAGACAATGAACTTTCGTGAACTGTAAATGGTTCATAAAACTCAAAGTGACGTTCTAATTCTTCCGTGGTAAATTTATCTTCAAAGAAATACATTCCTTGTAGTGTATCTGCTTGCTTTATATAAGGAGAACGTAAAATTCTATCCCAAGACCATTTTTGATTAATTGGTCGTTGTGATTGGTCTAAATCCTTTACTGTGATTAATTCTTTATCTAAAAAACCATCTTGTTGTAAAAACACCTTGTGTTCTTCAGAATATGGAAAGTACATATTGTCGGCTACCTTTTTCCAAAGGTCTAACTCCTCATGTGTAATTTTAGTTTTGCCAGCAATTCTGTTATAATCATCATTATAACCTTCTTTTACTTTTTCAATCGTTTCTAAGGTATAATCGATACACCATTTCGCAATATAATTTGTGTACCAATTGTTATTAACGTTGTTTTCATATTCATTTGGTCCAGTAACACCAAGAATAACATACTTATTCTGGTTTGTAGAAAAATTAGCTCTTTGATGCCAAAAACGCGCAATTCCGATTAAGACTTCAAGTCCCATTTCTGGAATGTAGCTAAAATCACCTGTATATCTATAATAGTTAAAGATGGCAAAAGCTATAGCGCCATTTCTGTGAATTTCTTCAAACGTAATTTCCCATTCGTTATGGCATTCCTCACCATTCATGGTCACCATAGGATATAAAGCCGCTCCATTTGAAAAGCCTAATTTTTCAGCATTTTCTATGGCTTTTTCAAGATGGTTATAACGATATTTTAAAAGGTTTCTAGCGACTTCTTGGTCTTTAGTTGCCATATAAAAAGGAATACAATACGCTTCAGTATCCCAATAGGTACTTCCTCCGTATTTTTCTCCCGTAAATCCTTTTGGACCAATATTTAAAGTGGCATCTGTACCTGAATACGTTTGATTTAGATGAAAAATATTAAAACGAATCCCTTGCTGTGCTTTAACATCACCATCAATGGTAATATCTGCCATATCCCAAATTTTAGCCCAAGCTTCTTTTTGGTTGTCTAATAACTTAGAAAAACCTGCTTCTGTAGCTTTGCTTAATGTGGATTTTGCTGCAGTAACTAATTCATTTTTATCGTGATCGCGATCTACAGTATAACCTCCAAATTTGTGAATAGAATATGTTTCTCCTTGCTCAACATTATAAGTATAACTGAAAGACGCTAAATTTGAATCTGTCGTAAAATTTGGTTCAGTTAATACCGATTTACCATCAATAAAAACTTGAGACTCCATAAAGGTACAGGTGTAAAAATCTGTTTTCATGGTTTTAGCCTGAATGAAGGCTTGATGATTCTCATGGCTCACATTTAACGTGTCCCAAAACTTATCGTCCCAATTGGTATCTTCGTTTGTAATTCCTGAATCTAAATATGGTTCGAAGGTAATTTCTGCAGCTGCATTTAGAGGTGTAATGTTGAAATTAATGGCTCCAACTTCATCTAAATCTAAACTTAGGAATCGGGTCGTTTTCACTTCAACTTCAATATCATTTTGAAGCGTTGCAACAAAACTACGAGACAACCACCCCTCTTTCATGTTTAGTTCTCTACGAAAGTTTTTTACGTTTTTACAAGTAAATAAATCGAGTTGTTCGTTATTAATAATGACATTAATCCCTATCCAACTTGGTGCATTTAAAACTTTAGCAAAATATTCTGGATACCCATTTTTCCACCAACCAACTCTAGTTTTATCGGGATAGTAAACGCCTGCAATGTAGCTCCCTTGAAATGTAGGGCCTGAGTATTTTTCTTCAAAATTAGCACGTTGTCCCATAGCACCATTTCCAATGCTAAATAAACTTTCTGATGCTTTAACCTGATCTGGTTCAAATCCTTCTTCTAAAATTGACCAGTTGTTTGGGATGATGTAATCTAGGTTCATTTATAATATTATTTAAAAGTCTCTTTATGAGACATTTTTTTTATGTTTAGTTTTCTATTAATGATTTTATAAAATCATCTGATATTTCTGTAAAATCATTGAATACGTAGTCTGCATGGCCTAATACGTCTTTGCTTCCGATACCTATGGATATCATATTGGCTGCATTTGCTGCTTCAACTCCAGCAACAGAATCTTCAAAGACAATACAGTCTTCTGGTTTTATATTTATCTCCTTAGCGGCAATTAAAAACACTTCTGGATCTGGTTTTGCTTTGCTGACATCATTTCCATCTACAATAGCGTTGAAGTCTGCTAATAAATTGACACGCTCTAAAATGGTTCTAGCATTTTTACTTGCAGAGCCTAAAGAGATCGGTTGATTATTTTCTTTTAGTGTTTGTAAAACTCTTGGAACATCGGGTAGAATTTCATTTTTATCCATCTCAGCGATATAGCTCAGGTATTCTTCATTCTTTTTACCCATAAGTTCGTTAAACAACTCTTGGGAAATGGTTTTATTTCCCCAAGCCAATATTTTTTCTAAAGAGCGCACACGGCTAACTCCTTTTAATTGTTCGTTTTCTTCTTCTGTAAAATCGATACCTAAACCTTTAGCCAGTTGCTGCCATGCTAAAAAGTGATATTTTGCGGTATCTACTATTACACCATCAAGATCGAATATGAATCCTTTTTTGTTCATTTTATTAATTTTGAATAACGTCGTCAACGTCTTTAACTTTTGATACTAATGCTGCTGCGATTAAAAAACTGATACCACTCATCATTAAAGCAAATATGGCTTGATTTCCGTATGCATATTTAACTAGAGGTCCACCAATTAAGGCATTAATTATTTGAGGAATTACAATGAAAAAATTAAAAATCCCCATATAAACACCCATCTTTTTAGGAGATATAGAACCTGCTAAAATAGCGTATGGCATGGCTAAAATACTCGCCCATGCAATACCAATTCCAATCATAGAAACGATAAGCCAATTTTTATCTGGCATAATGTAAATTGAAAGTAAACCTAATCCTCCAATAATTAAGGATATGGCATGCGTGCGTTTTCGTCCTATTTTCTTAGCGATATAAGGAAGCGCAAAAGCGTAAAATGCAGAAACAAGATTATAGACTCCAAAAAGAATACCTATCCAATCTCCAGCATCTTGATATGTAGCACTACTGCTATCTGTATAAGGTAAACCATAAATATGTTGTGCAATTGCTGGTGTTGCAAAGACCCACATTCCAAAAAGTCCAAACCAAGAGAAAAACTGGACCCAACTTAATTGGCGCATTGTAGCTGGCATTTTTCTAAAATCTTCAAAAATATCAAGTAAACTCGATTTTTCTCTACCCGCTACTTGAGTAACATCTGTATCTTGTTGTTCTTCGAAACGGTGTAGTTCTTCAGGAGAATATTCTTTTGTGGTTACAACAGTTACTAAAATTGATAGAATTAATATAACAGCTCCAATAATAAATGATAAAATTAGATTTGTTGGAACAACACCTGCTACAGTTTCATTTGAGACACCAAACCAATTGGTTAAGGCATAAGGTAACCAAGACCCAATAACAGCGCCAAAACCTATTAAAGCCGTCTGAATACTAAATCCTGCTGTACGCTGATCTGTTCTTAAATTATCACCTACTAAAGCCCTAAAAGGCTCCATAGCAATATTAAAAGAAGCATCCATAATCATTAACATTCCTGCTCCAACCCATAACGCTGGCAAAAATGCAATGAACATATCAGCTTGCGGCATTAAAACCAACCCGATGGATGCCAAAATTGCTCCAACTAAAAAATAAGGCTTTCTCCTTCCTAGTTTTCCCCAGGTCTTATCACTGTAATAGCCAACTATAGGTTGAACAATTAAACCCATTAAAGGGGCTATAATCCAAAACCAAGATAACTCGTGAACGTCTGCTCCGAAAATTTGAAGTATTCTACTTGCGTTAGCATTTTGAAGGGCAAAACCCATCTGTATCCCCAGAAATCCAAAACTCATGTTCCAGATTTGCCAGAAACTTAATCTATGCTTTTCCATTAAATAGTATGTTTTAATTAATACTATTCTGACAAGCTTAGCTTATCAAAACTTATGTGAGAAGTGAAAATATAAGTTTTGAATATGCGGTAAAGATAAAAAAGATTTTAAACTAACAATAACAAATTTCTATTTGGTAGATTCTCGCTCTATTAATTCTGTTGGAATTACAACAATCTGAAACTCCTCTTCATGGGTAGTAAATTCACTTTCTAACTTATCTATTAATAAGTCTGCAGCTTTTTCTCCCATATCTTGAGCATGCTGACTAACCGTAGAAAGACTAGGCGTTGCGTGCTTTGACAACACACCATCTGTAAACCCAATAACCTGAACATCTCCAGGAATCTCTAATCCTAACTTTCTAGCAACTTTCATTGCGCATAACGCATATAATTCATTAACTGCAAATACTCCATCAATCGCTGAGTTTAACTTAAAAAGTTGCTCAATTTCTTTTTCTAAAGCTTCTAAATGCACTTCATAATCAAGCGAATCATCTATTTTTAAAATCAATTCAGCCTTTGGCGCAATTTTATGTTCTTCTAAGGCTTCAAGATATCCCTGTGTTCTAAGCTTACCAACACTAACATAGTCTTTGGTAGTAATTAAGGCTATAGATTTACATCCATTATCTATTAATTTTTCGACTGCTTTTTTTGCACCATTAAAATCATCTACAATAACTTTATCACATTTAATATCTGATACCACCCTATCAAACATTACAATAGGCATACCTTGCGTCATCGTTTCATTAAAATGGTGGTAGTCTTGTAGTTTTAATGTTTCTTTGGACATAGACAATATGAATCCATCAATACTACCATTGGCAAGCATTTCCATATTGATTACCTCTTTAGAAAACGACTCATTAGACAACCCAATAATAACATTATAACCTCTTTTATTAGCAACTAGCTCTACACCTCTAATAACCTTAGAAAAGAAATGATGAACTATCTCAGGTATTATAATCCCAATAGTATTAGTTCTTCTGTTTTTTAGGCTTAACGCTATGTTGTTAGGTCTGTAATTATACAGTTTTGCAAAAGCTTGAACTTTCTGCTTAGTATCTTCACTAATTTCAGCGCTATTACGCAATGCTTTAGACACTGTAGAGATAGAAACATCTAATTCTCTTGCAATCTGTTTAAGGGTTATCTTTCGTTTCATGTGGTAATATTAATTTTTTATCCCTATATAATTATCGAATTTGACGATAAAATTTTTAACACGCTTATTTCATAATTAGTTTTATGAGAAAACGAATATAAGTTAAAAACTTAGTTTTGCGATTTTCGATTTCACAATTTCAGCTACACATTATTTAAAAATTCTTAGTTTTTCATTATTTTAACACTAATCTCAATATCTAAAGAAAAGTTTTTAACACGAAAACGTTTTCGTGACTTTCGTCATATTATTTAACAGTAGAAACACATTATTTTTACATAGATTTAACCCGAGAAGTGAAAATATAAATCTATTAACTAAGCAATTAACTTAAAAACATTGTATGAAAACAGTTTTAAATGCTTTACTATTCTGTCTCGTTATACTACCCGCAACCTTAATGGCGCAATCTACTGCCAAGGGTATTGTTACAGATAAAGCAAATGCCATGCCTATGCCAGGCGTAAATGTTATTATAAAAGGTACTTCCAGAGGAACCTCAACAGATTTTGACGGTAAATATTCAATAGAACTAAGTGAAGGTGAAGTTCTTGTATTCTCTTATGTTGGTTATACCACACAAGAGATTGTATTCACTGGCCAAACTAGTATTGATGTCGTTATTGAAGAAGACGCTTC
>Ga0193951_1001477_pt1 | contig 10452 bp, 21 predicted proteins | sample BB_2_MG_FD_140370 | JGI IMG/M metagenome (GOLD analysis project Ga0193951, IMG submission 140370) | Microbial mat bacterial communities from the Broadkill River, Lewes, Delaware, United States - BB_2_MG | ecosystem: Environmental > Aquatic > Freshwater > River > Microbial mats | place: USA... | reverse complement strand
CCAGCAATACCTGATTCTCATGACAGGTCTGATGGTCGTAATAATCAGGCGGTTGCAAATCACTTGCCGAGATATTCTTACGCATGTGATTGTTGATGTAATCAATGCACCACTCTAGCTCTCTACTTGTTGATTCAAGTGCCGAATACAACTCAGGAGCTGCTGCGATAAGACGGGCGTTGACATGTGATGGAACACCGTCAGCATCATCATGCACTAGGCAAATATTCCATCCGTCGCAGTTGACCTCAACCTCACTTGGGTACTCTTCAGAGGCACTTGTTACCCACTCACCTTTCGTAAATTCAGACATCTTTTGCCTCCGTTGTTTTGAATACGTCTTTCAGCCAGAGAATAATCCGGCCTCTGATAAATCATACGGTCACGCTGAACATTTTCCGCGCATTTGCGACATTGGTTCGTTTTACCATTGCATTTATGGATGGTCATATCTTTGCTCCGGCAGCGAACACTCTGACTCACTGATAACATTGCCGTCAACAAGAAGCTTAACCTTTATTGTTTCTACAGGCCCAAACTCTGTGATTTGCTCTACTTCTATATCAAGGTTATCTACAAGATATTTAATTACATCTTCAAACATTGTTTTTACCCAAATAAGTGTTATTACATTTACCCACGCGCACCTCACAATAACTCAACAAGCAAACCGCCTTCCACCTCTTCGCTAGAGCCAAGCATAGGATGGTTGGCGGCAAGGTGTACGCTTTCATCTGAGAATGACAGGTCTATACCTACATTCCACGCCTGACCGCTCTTAAAGACTACCTGAGATCGGATTAACGTATTATCAGGCAAATGGTCTAACTTTGTCAAGGCTTCGCGTAGGTCTTTGACGGTTGTTAATGGGATTGTGTTTTCAAGTTGGTTCATGTTATTTGGTCTCTAGTTGCTCTGTATCTTCTATTTCAATAACTCTATCAGGGGCTACATGCCTAATAGACGTAATATGATCTGTGTCTTTCCAAAACATACGACCGTAAACTTTTACCTTTAACTTCCCAGACTTTATTTCCCCTAAAACGTCACACCTCATTAGGTAATCCCTAATATTGCTGCCTAGACAGTGCCTGCACCTAAGAAAATGGCTCATCACTCACCATCCTGAAAATTAAGCATTGCTTTAGCCATTGCGATAGCTTTTTCTTCGCCTAAGAAAACTAAGCCGCGCTCCAACCAAGTGCTGTCGCAAGAATAATTCCAAACAGTTTTTGTAGCAAAATTCTTACTGGACACGTTAACCACGTAACAAACAGATCCATCTTCGATGGCATCAATACCACGTTCAACCTCAATACCATTAATGATCACGGTTTTTGGTGCAAGCGAGTAAAGCTCTGCATCGTAAAAACTAAAATCATCTACCTGCGTAAGCTGTGACGGATAGCCATCACAATACAGCCCATGTCCAGCCGGACGACCAGCCTCGATATTATCAGCAACATGGCGCAGTAGTTCTACTTGGTTCATTAACAAAACTCCTCAACTGTCTCTGTAAATTTAACGATCTTAAAACGACTTTTCAGTTTATTGTTTTCAACAAAGAAATCAACGTCAACCATTTGGCGCTCTGGACTGTCTGCGTTATACCATTCAGGAGAGCCGCGCAGAGGCATAACTGCATCTAGAACATCGTCTACGCTGTCAAGTTTTAATGCTTCCCCGTAATCAAATTGCGCTCTGTAGGTATACTCTCAGCAACAATTATACCCTTCGTTATGCTCTTCGTATACACGCAACATCTTGCATGATTCTGTGTCGTACAAACCGTATTTAATTGTTTCGCTAATCATGCTTGGTTTCCTCGTAATGCTATTGATTAAAAAAAGAAAAGATAGATGGCAAGGCAAGAAATAAAAGCAGCCGTAAAAAATGATAGAACGCCTACTGTTTTCTTCCAAAATCCAAGCCTATGCATTAAATGATTGTATTCACGGATATTTTTATCATTCATGCTTATTTCACCTCAAAAGCTTCCGTTAATCAACTTTATATCCATCTTTGATAAACCCACATCCACCGATAACATACTGGCTACCATCAGTCATAATTTTCGTGTCGTGCTCGGTAACAATCTCGTTGCCAAAGTAGCTTATAACAAACTCAACAACCTGAAAAGCAATAACGCCTTCGGCTTTAAATTCTTCTGGTGCTTCAACTTTGTTACGCTTGTTCATAGTTACAGTTTTCATTTTTTTATCTCCTTTCGCGCTTCGCGCCGTGTTGGTATGCGTTTAATATAAACATAAAAGAATAGGATTGCAAGTCGACCGATGCAATCCTTTGTTAATTAATAGTCAAAATACTCTGCTACCATTTTGCGGTAAATTGACTTACAAACAGATTCAAATGATGCAACAGATACAGATTCAGCGTTACCGTTACGGTCAAAGCACTGAACACCAAGAGTTCCGCTATTACCGTTTGTATCTACCCAAACATAACCCATGGATTTATCGCTATGATCAACGTTTGACCAAAAAGTAACTTCTTTACCCATCTTACGACTGTTGAATGTAATTTCCATCTCTATCTCCTTTCGCGGCCTTGCCGCCTTGTTGGTATGTAGTAACTATATGGCAAAGCGTTTATCGCGTCAATGGTTTTTTACTTACTGTAACGCTCAACAAGAGCAATCACAGCGCTATAAACAGCGCTCGGGCAGCCTCCCGCAAGCGCCATATCCCACTGCGCTTTATCAACAAGCTTTGCAGCCTTGCTGCGCTTAGTGTATTCCTTAAGCGAACATTTAGCAAGCTCAAAAGCTTCTTTTTTACCAAAAGCTTCGTTTTCGTTTTCAAACTTAGCCAGCATTTCTAAAGTATTCATCTTTCTATCTCCTATGCCCGGTTGGGCTATCTCGTTGGCATGTATGTATAGTAGCTAAACAAATTTAGCGCGTCAACAGTTTATTTAATTTTTTTCGCACCTACTTTCGCACCGCCTTTCACAGCCAACCAACCCAACCAAAAACAAAAAACGCCCCGTTAGGAGCGTTCGTTTACCCAAAAAAAACCGGAATCAACCATAATTTACAGCGCCTTTGCTAACTCCTTTATCCATCAGCTCAGTGCAAGCCCATACCAAAGCATCCAGCCGATCAGGAGATTTGCCATTAACAGGATTCCATTCTGTCATTTGTCGTTCAAGCTCAACAAAGCGACCAACATGATGCACTTCACCATGCTCATAATAAGCGCTTACAGGTTCTGCCCTAATCTCCTTACCTTTGCTTGCATGAACTAGCTTACAAGGCGGTAACGTCCTATCAGCGCTTCTGATAACGCTCTGCACCATCTGGCCGCCTTGGTTCTTCTCTGCAACGATACGATCAGCGCCCCACTTGCGATACATGGCAACAGCCTTAGTACTCCATTCTTCAGGGGTGGCAGCTGTACAGGTGGCATCTTCCAATATATAGCAATGTCTATCAGCGCAGATGCCAGCCACAATAATGCCTGTTTCATCTGAATCAGCATTACTTGTTACAGCAGGGTCAACGGCAACAATGATACGTTTTAGATGCGGCGCGCTTTCTACTCGGCAATGCTCAATGTCTGACATTTTGAATAAGGCGTAAGGGTTATCTCCAAGCACCTCACCTAAAACTTCCTGTCGATACATGCGATCAGACAGTTTGTTTTTCAGGTTTTCAGCATAGTCAGGGGTAAGGAAATAATTATGCATTGTAGTGCCGTTGATAACGTGTACGTTATCTGACTTTACAATCTCCTGAATAAGCGCTGTAGGGGTCGGTGTTGTTGCGATATAGGTTCTAGGCTTAATGCCTAGACGGTTAATCATCTGTGCAGCGTCATAGGCTTCACGCTGATAAATCCAGCTACCAAGCTCCTCAATTAACGAAACGCTACTTTGCGCACCACGACTGCTTTCATGTGCTACAGCAGAGTAACCCTGAATCTCAGCACCATTATCGAACTTAATAAAAAGGTCTGCCTTGTTCACCTCATACTTAATATCTGGGTGAATGTTTTTTAAGATACCTGACTCACCAAAGAACACTACTCGCTTTAATGTACCGAAGTCAGGTGCCCATATAGCAATCCTTTCATCTGGGTTCTCAGATGCCAGTTTGATGGCTAAGTTAGATAGCATCATAGACTTGCCAAAACCACGGCCACACTTCCACATTATAGTGTTCTTACCTTCTGGCATATCCCAGCTTTGCTCAGGTCTAGCCCATAAAGCCCAGTCATAAAGAATGTCGTTCATCTCTTTTTCAGATAGAACACCTTTATTCTTCATCTGAACAATAGCCATCTTTGCAAACCTTGGCGCTACATATTTTCCGCTATGTATAAACTCTCTTACCTTTTCTACGCTATCCATCTACAAACTCCAGAAACAAAAAAAGCCTCAATTAAGAGGCTTATATTTTAACACTTATAAATTATTCGCTTTTAAATTCGCTTAACACTTCGGCAAGCTTATCAACCGCTTTAATCTCGGCTTTGACTTCGTGCTTATGCTCGCCTTTTACGGTTTGGTCGATTTCTTGCTTGTCTCTCCAGCCAAATCGATTCTTCATGTTAAAAATCCAAACAGTAGGGTTGCCGTCATCACCTTCGGCCATTTTCCTACCTCTACGCTCCCACCAAACCTCACACAAATCTTTAGCTCTTTTTCTGGTTCGTGAAAACTCTGGATAATCGCTGCACAAAGTATAAAAAGCAGTCTCTCCAACGCCCAATAGAACGCGCATCTCAACCTCTGATCCGCCATTCTTTCCGCATTCGAGCATGATTTCTTCCCAGTTATCAGGCAGTACATCCAATGTTGTACGTGGTCTGCCACCCACGCCTTTACGGCTGGCTGGCTGTTTTTTCTTTCCAGCCATAATGTATTCTCCGGTTGTTTGTTTATGTACCCTAAAGATGTTGTTACATTATAACATATTTTTTTGTCTTTCTTTCACTTTGCCAGCAGCAGCAATCAAATCCCATTGGTCGCCTTTGTGACAAACTACTCGCTTTGCAACTGGATCATAAATATAGGCACCATCAAAACTAGGCATTACTTTTAAACCTTGAGACTCGATTGCTTTTTTATCACTAAAAAACTTGTTCATTTTTGCTTTCATCTTATTTGTCCTTTTATGGCTTTGCTGGTTGCTTGTTGGTATGTGCCTATTATGGATTTTCTGTTTTTGAAATGCAAGCTTTTTTACGCTTTATGCCATTCTTGAACAAGCTTTGCAGCCTTATCGCAGTCGCCACCGCATTTATCAATAAACATACGCACAATCAGATTGCGTGTTGTTACGCTGCCAATAAACGCTTCTTTCATGCTTTTGTATCCGGTTGCTAGCATTAGCTCGTCTGAGATCAGAGCATCGCGCTCCAATATAACTTCGTTAATCATGTCTAGTGCTGTTTTCATTTTGTTTCTCCTTGGTTGTTTATGGTTATATTATGTCAGTTTTTCTGGTTATTGCAAGCTTTTTTCATAAAGCAAATCCCCAGCTTTTACACTGGGGATTTGGTCACTTGATCTTGATTAGCGTTCTCATGTGAAGACACTGAATGTTGTGTCCGCCTGCGTAGATTGTTTCGATTGTTACTTTTTTAAGTCCTTTTTCTGTTTTAGCCGTAAAAGTTGCATTGAAGCTGTTGTCGGTATGGACTAGATTAAATTCTTCAAACTCTGTAACACCTGCTTTTTCAAGCTTTTTAACTACTGCATTGGTACGCTTCTGCTTTGTTGCTTCTGCATTTTTCTCAACAAACTCCATGATGCTTTTACTGTTACCTGTTGTTGCGACATTAAACCATCCTTTGCCCATAATGTTATTGTACTGCCGGGTAATAACGCTGCGCTCTAACCGTCCTTCTTCTGTTAGTGACTTTCCGCTGATAGCTTGCTTATAATCTTCGCGGTGATTTATTACCCAGTTGTAAGTTGACTCTACAACTTTGGCGGTTGCTTCTTCAAAAGCTGGAGCGATCTGTGCTGTGATGTTTTCGATTGCGTTAGTCATTTGTCTATCTCCTTAGTTGATGTACTAATTATAGCTATCTTCTTTATAGCGTGCAACAACTTTTTCAACTTTTACGAAAAAAAGCGACCTATTGGCCGCTTATCTGTGCGTGGTTATTCGTATACATCAATTGCCTCGTAGTCGCACAAGCTGCCTTCAAACAAAACATCTCCAAATCGCTCAACCTTGATGCAGAAGTATGAACCTTCTTGCATTGTTGATGGGTATACTGTGTATGTAAAATCAACCCAATCATCTGAAACGCCTTCTGGGTACAGGTAAAAAATACCAACACCATTTTTAAACCTGCATACCATCTTAGCAGCTAAGCACCCCATACCATTTGCAATACCGTCTGATTTTTCTCTAATGCCATCTACAATACTTTTTTAAGCTAAAAACTCCTTTAGCTCTTTTCCGTGACAGTCTTGATAGCCGTCAGACTGTCTATATAAAGACATAATTGTTTTACCATCAAAATCTTTTACAATTGTTAATGCTCTTGTACCCATTATAAAACATCTTTTTTGTTTGTTTTAATATAGAAAGCATGCTCTCATCATGACAGATTATTGGTTAAATCATGGAAATAACTTTCTTATCCTGCCTTTCTGGTTTTGGTCAATCGCTATTACAGCAAAACATGAACACCAGCGGTCTTACGCTTTGTATTTTCTACAATAGTATTGTATTCTTCTTCGCTAATGTCTGCTTTATGATATTTAAGGTCTTCTTTGTATTCTTCAATCGCGTTGTAAGCTTTAACGCTTTTACTTCCTGAATCGTTAAGGAAGATAATAAAATCATAGCTTGTTTTTGATAGGGATACGGTTTTATAGTTGTCAATGTACAGGTTAAATGCTTCATCTGCCGTAACAACTTCAGCTTTATTTTGCGCTGAATTCGACTTAACCCAGTTTGCAATAATAGCTGCGCTTTCCAGTTCAGCTTTAACTTGTTTTTTAGCGTTCTTTCTCATGTCTTTATCTCCTTGGTTTGCATGGTAATATTTTAAACCGCCTGATTTTGTTTTGCAAGCGGGTTGTTTGTTATGTTAAAAAAGATATTCAACGGTATACTCAATACCTTTTGATTCTAATTCTTCCATCTTTTCATATGCACATTTGTACACATCATACGCTTCGGTGCAATCTTCGTTGCTATCAAAGGCGCTATCACCGTTAATGATAGAGTTCAAGTAATCATAATCTGATACAAAGACGCCTAGCAGGAATGTTTCAGAGCCGTATGCTAAAAACGCTTCTTTTTCCTCTACAAGTAAAGCTAAATCTTTTAAAGTTTTCATCTTCTTAATTCCTTATGTCTTATTGGTATGGGTGCATTATGCTTCTTTCGGCTGTTGGTGTCAAATGTTTTTTGTTAAATTTTAATTTTATCCAATATTGCTTGCGCAAACTCTAATTCTTTCAGTCTTTCTCGTGTATATTCAAGCTCTGTATTTATGTCTTCTTGCACTTTACCTTTCCATTTATCGTCAATTTCTGTAGGCCAGTGCATAGAGTAATGCCACTCAGAATCGACAAGCTGACCAATCTTTTTAACTGACGTTACGTTACACTTTCCGAAACGACCAAAACCTAAATATATCTTTTTTGTAGATGCGTCATAAGCAGTTATTGTATCAATACTCACAATAAATTTCCTCATTTTGTATTCCATGCATTTTATATGTCATCGACAACGGCGTCAACCATTTATTTCAACAAATATGACCGTTTATGAAAAGCAAAATCTACACTTGTTTTGCTTGCAGGTCTTCCCATCTTTTGCTCAAACATTTGAGCGTAAATCTCTTTAGCTTTATTGATATTCTTGCCAGATTTTAACCATGCTTGTTCTAGTTTTGACATTTTTATTGCTCCTTGGTTGTCATGGCAATCATTCTATGATTTTTGCCATGACATTGCAACCTTTATTTTACGCTTCCAAAGAAATACCATTTTCATGACAATAAGACACAACAACAGCTTTTACCTTTTCGATGCCTTCTTGGTACTTGTCTGCGCCGCAAATAATCATATCATCAAGTGTAAAACCAAGTTTAAACTCTGCAATAGCTTGATTCATCATGTCGCGATCTGCTTCTCTTTGCTCTGATTCGGCCATAAGCAAAGGGCAATATCCTTTTTTCAAGCTGTAGCCTTGCGCATTTAGAATCTCATTTTTCAGTTTGTAGCATTTTTCCTTATGGCAATCATATGCTTCGTAAAGATCATCCCAATTTGTGATTGGCACGTTTACTTCTTCACCATATTGCGCCCATTCATCAGAAACAAGCGGCTTAACTTCTTCCAGTACCTCAGCGTCTATCGCTTCAATATTTGGCCTGATAGCATCAGCTTTTGCTTCTTTGCAAAGCGCTTTAACGGTTAGTTCTATTAGCTTGATTGATGGCTTCATTGTATGTCTCTCCTCAGTTGGTATGCATTGCATTTTAGTTTGATCTGCTAATGGTGTCAACACTTGATTTTATTTTTTTTTATTATGTATCGTAGCTGATATTGTGCGGCTTATGTTATAGGTAATTATGGTTATATGTTGGCTTTGATTGCGTTTATAGCGCCTTTCCCGGAAATATTTATACATGGTGTGGCTATTACTATCGGTCTCCTGTCGGTCTGTGCCTTAGATTAAAGCAGCAAACATGCCTGTATTTTGGTGCGCAATTAAAAAACTTAGAACCAGCCCCGTGTAGTGGTTAATGGCAATATTTACATACGGAATCAAAAACGATCTTTACACCCACACCAGCGCCTAAGCTTTCCTTTATGCTCCGTCTTCCTCAACATGTCAGACCTATGCCCGCAAAAATAACATTCTTTTCCACCAAACACGATCAAGAAGGCCGTAAACGCAAGAACAAAAACACTACCAACAAGAACAAGCATCATAATAAAATTAATCATCTTTTGTTCACCGCATAACTAAATCTAGGCTCTGCCAATCCGGTTCCGTAATAAAGATCAACACCGTTAATGACGCGTTTTCCGTAACTGCCGACTTCAATTTTATTTACCTCTATATCCTGCCCTATATCTGTGTTAATAATTTCGCATTCAGAAAATTTAGACATAAAACTAAAAGCGTCATCTATAACGTCATGTCTAATACCGATTGAAACAAGCTCTATTTTAAGAAATATATTTAAATGCGTTTCATCTAAAACAGGCTCATCTCTATAGCATGGAGTTATAGCGCAATACCTACCTTTTTGAATCTTACCTTTAATTATCAGATCAATGAATGACTGTTCTGCGCTTGCAACGTAAACGCCTGAAATGTGATGCAAGTCTTTACGATCATTAGGTTTTGTTTGCCAGCTACTTTCATGATCTACAATTAAAGGGACTTTAAATGGAGTGTAGCCAATAGATTTATAAAAATTCATTGCGTCAATTATTAAAGAACTATCAATATCAAACATTATTTCCTTGCCCCGCTCTTAAAAGCTCTTTTGGTTATATCGGACATTTTTTTTAGGTCGGCCATGCTAATATGGTGTTTGTTTTCTATGTAAAGCTCAATAGCACCGTAAAGGTCTGATAGCTCTACCAGCTCCATTATCTTGCATTCTTGGTCTATCGCATCTTTAATCTCTTCAACCTCTTCTAGGACTTTTGAGAACTCACCTAGAACGCCTTTCTCGATATGCTTTTTATGATAACCAGCCATCACCTACCACCTCCCAATGTAGCACCATAATAATCTGCAATTAACTCATTAACTTTATCTAATAAATCAAGCCTATTAAACTTAATATGAGCATTACCATTCTTAAATAACTTTATACTAAAATATTCGTCTTTATACTCTTCTCCTTTTTTAGCAGACTCATCTATTGCGTTTCTAATAGGTTTTATATTTGGCTTATAATATTCAACTCTATTATCTAAAAAGTAGAAAACCCTTTGCAGGTCGTTTAAAGTATCTCCTGCTTCATATCTTGTAACAGGATGGTCTTGCCATTTTCTATAAAACTCACAGATATAACTTGTAATAATCTTTTTATTAACTTTAAACGAGCTATTAGTTTTATACTTTGACGGGCATAAGTTTTTAAAGATGCGGATAATACCTTGCACCATGTATTCATCTTTATTAACCGCTGCGGTTAAAAAGGTATCACGTATCGTTTGCTCATCAAAAGGTGGCGCATCTTTGTATAGACTTTTTTGAAAGTCTTGCTTTGTTTTAGCATCCATATAGATTGGTAATCCGGTCATGTTAAGTGCATGATCCCAGTATTTAGCGCGTATTCTGTTCTTTGTTTCTTCTGTCGATTGACTTATGTGCAGCACACTGCCGTATTTAATGCTTTTACCTATTGTGCTATGCATTTTAACGTAATAACTGTATAAAATATCGCATTCTTCTAATGCTTTATTGCATTCTTGCACTAGTTCTTTTATTGT